>Ga0210403_10000288_pt1 | contig 55524 bp, 57 predicted proteins | sample IncBWC19MmetaG_FD_150863 | JGI IMG/M metagenome (GOLD analysis project Ga0210403, IMG submission 150863) | Forest soil microbial communities from Barre Woods Harvard Forest LTER site, Petersham, Massachusetts, United States - Inc-BW-C-19-M | ecosystem: Environmental > Terrestrial > Soil >...
TTCCTGACGTTCCGATCAACATGGTGGGCCGCACCTGTCGAATTACTTCGATCAGAGGGATCCGGTCAGCCGCATCGCGCCTCCAGGTCTTGACCTCGGTGGCCGGCCGGGCATAACTTGCCTGATAGTCGTGCAGCCGGTCTCCCATATCGCTGGTGAGCAATCCGTGTACGTCCACGCACCAAAACCGCCGGGCTGCATCCTCGGCCGACAAACCTCCATCGATCATCACATCGCGAATCAGGTCGGCGATGCCGATGCCCGCGATACCCGCGCCGAAAATGACGATGCGTTGGTTCCGCAGCAGCGTTCCACAGATGCGCATCGCCGAAACCGCCGCTGCCAGCGTGATCGCGCCGGTGCCCTGCAGATCGTCGCTAAAAGTGCGGACCTGGCCGCGATATTTTTCGAGGATGCGGCGCCCGGTGCTGGGTCCAAAATCCTCCCACTGCAGCACGGCGTTTGGAAACAGCTTCGCGGCGGTCTTGACGTAGGCGTCGATAAAGGTATCGTAACGCGCCCCGCGCACCCGCGCATGCCGGTTTCCCGGATACATCGGATCGGCCAGCAGGCTTTCCCGGTTGGTGCCGACATCCAGCATCACCGGAATCACGCGCGTCGGGTCGATACCACCGGCGGCAGTATAGATCGCGAGTTTGCCGATGGAGATCTCGATTCCCCCCACACCCCAGTCGCCGATGCCGAAAATCTGCTCGGCGTCCGTGGCCAGGATCAGGTCGATATCGCCGGGACCAGCGCCCAGGTTTCTGAACGCTTCCTCGATCCCATGGTCGTGATCGATCGAAAGATATACTCCCCTCGGACGGCGGCACTCGTGATGATATTGTTCCATCGCCAGTCCGACCGTCCGGTCGTTGACAATTGGAATCATCTCGCGCAGGTGTTCGGAGAGCAGGCGAAAAAACAATACCTCGTTGCGGTCGTGGAGCGCCGTCAGATAGATATTCTTGCTCAGCGCATCCGGCAGCCGCTGGTATTGGGCATAGGCGGCCGTCACTTGAGCCTCCAGCGTGCTGATGACCGGCGGAAGCAGACCCGTGAGACCCAATGTCTCCCGCTCCTCCGCGGTGAACGCCGTGCCCTTGTTGAGGCGTGGCGTGGTGAGCACCGTCATCCCGCGCGCCTTGGTCTCGTAACAGCCCGCGTCTTCCGGACGGCCCTTTTGCAGCGGCGGAGCTAATAGAGGGACGACTCTCTGACGCATGGGAGACTTACGCAACCGCGACAGCATATACTCTCTCTCGGTCATGGGCAGGTTGTGACGGACGGGTGTGCAGCTCGGCGGAATGCGCTCCTGGCAGAATCTCTTGCTCCGCTTGGGTAGGGGCGTGGTAGACCGCGACCGCCATTCTGATGCCGGACATAGCTCTCTTTCCTTTCTGATTTCGTCCGTCGCCCCGGGGCGCGTCAGATACGGCGCGCCAAATGATGAAGGGGACTAGAGACTACGTTTTCGGATGGTTCGAATAGTCAGGGCGCCACCCAACGCCAGCATTCCGAACAGGGCGATCAAAGGCACGGAACTCGCGGTGTCGGGAAGCTTGTTGTCAGCGATCTGTACCGTCTCGGCCGGGGCTGGATCCGCTGCGACCTGCAGCTCCACGGCCGGGGGAGGAGTAACCACTGCGGTCAGTTGCACTTCTTCTCCCGTCGGCTTAATGGCCATAATCGGCGCCTCTCTCAACTGCACCACCACGGGCTCGTCCACTGACTTTACGGGAGTGGCGATTTCCAGCGGAATCTCCGCCGCGGTAAAGAGCACCGGTGTGTTGGAGGCTTTGGCGAGCTCGATCGCCTTGGCCTTCGGATAAACAAATTCCTCACCCGAAGTTCTGCCGGGATAGAACCATGCCCGGAGCGCTTCCGGTCTGCCCCGTATTCCCTCGTTGAAGGTGATCACGGTCTTGTCGGTGGCTTTCAGGCGATAGTTCGGAATCGCCAGGATGGTGGCGTAAACCGTCTTTTCGTCCTGACTGAAGATCTGAACGATGTGGCGGTCGGAGGGGGAATCCAGAAGTTTGAATACATACGTGCCGGCCGGCAACACGCCCCAGCCTTCCAGGTGGACGCCGGGGATCTCCACCGGCGCGCTAAACGTTACTATGGTTTTCTTGTTCCAATCGTCCGCTTTTGCGTTCGGCGAAAAGGCTGCGCCCAGGAGCGCCAGGCAAAATACAGGTGGTACTGCTCTAGAGAATGTCATTTTTCTTTCCTTTGCTCGGTTCTAAACTACGGGCGATCGCTGTTGGCCGATCTCCACTCGCTCGGAGAAGCACTCTTAGGCCCATCGCCCCGGCCGCTCGTAGCTCCTCTCGAAGCACTCCCACACACACTGGAACCTCTTAGGCGAGTCTGGAGAATTGACCGTGCGAGGTCATTTGACCTAATGCGGTCACTCGTTCTTCGTGGGAAGTCCCGCGGGACGATTCTTCTGAGTGCGTGGAAAGGCTAACAACGTGCCCCTAGTGAGAGCAGGAGTGTGAGCATATGCATCGATTCTTGATTCTGAGCGCGTTTTTCGCCGGGGCAACCCTGATGACCCCTGTAACGGTGAAGGCTGACGATCATCGCGACAAACGCTACTACGACCGCGACGGCCGCGATTATCATACCTGGGACGACCACGAGGATCGCGCCTACCGCCTCTACCTGGGAGAGCAGCACCGGGATTATCGGGAATTCCACAGAGTGAAGCCTGTGCAGCAACAGGAATATTTCCGGTGGCGTCACGACCACCCCGATCACACGCTTTTTAAGATCGAAGTGAAGTAGATCGCGATTTTGATGCGTAGTCTGCCGCGCCGGCATCGGGCCGGCGCAGGGCAGGACGTCGATCTTCGAAATTGCACCCAATTCGCCCCAATACGGAGTGTTTATGCGAACAGTTTTACTGGTTTCTCTGCTCTCCTCTGGTATCTCTTTCAGCCAGACACCCGAGTCGTTACATCCCTCAGCCCTCAACCAGGATCGAGCGCGTTCGCTCCTCGAGAATTCCTTGAAGGAGAAAAATCCGGACACGCGAAAACATGCGGTGCAGGCGCTCGGCTTAGTCAGTCCGAGAGAGCCGTACCTCTCGCAGCTCGAATCCATGCTGGAGGACAAAGATGTAGAGGTGCGTCTGGCGGCCATCACGAGTCTGGTCGACTTGAAAGACGACCGCACCGTCCCCGCGTTGCGAACAGCGCTTGAAAGCGACGTGCCCGAAGTGAGCTTTGCCGCCGCCAAGGCGCTGTGGACGCTCAACGAGCCGACGGGACGCGAGGCCCTGCTCTCGGTTCTCAGCGGCGAGACCAAAACTTCGTCCGGATTCATCACCAGACAGAAGCGCGATGCGCTCCGGATGCTGCACACGCCCAAGACCATGTTCCTGTTCGTGGTGCAACAGGGAGCCAACTTCTCACCCATCATCGGCTTGGGAGCGGGTGTTTCGTCACTGCAAGGAATCCTTTCAGATCCCAGCGTTTCCGGACGCGCGGCGGCCGCGCTGCTGCTGAGCGCCGAAAAGAGTCCGGAAGTACTCCAGGCCCTGCAGGATGCGCTCGCCGATTCAGACTGGTCCGTGCGCGCCGCCGCGGTTCACGCGATCGCACTGCGAAACGATCCCGCTTTGCAGGCGGATCTGCTTCCCCTGTTTGAAGACAAGAAGGAAGCGGTCCGAGTCCGCGCGGCGGCAGGATATCTGCGGCTCGAGGCGATCAAATCCTCGCCGGTTAAGTCCGGACGGAGGCAGGAGCCGAAGAAAACGCCGCTCTCCTCTGCGGGTAAAAACTAGACCCCAGGAGGGAACTCAATCTGCGCGCCCGCGCCATTCGCACGGTTCGACAGTCATGTAGCGCATTGGTCATCGTGACGGGTTCGACGCGACCAGCCACCGTGCATTGCAAGGCTTGAGAGACTGCGGAAAAACTCAAATCAGGTAGACTCTCGCGGCTATGGGGGGCGGGACCCCCTGGTCCGCGGCCGATCCCCCGATCGGCCTTTGCGCGAGTCCGTTGGCTTGATGTTATTGGCGAGACAGCGCGATCAGGGGATCGCGCGCGGACCAGGGGGTCCGCCCCCCAAAGCTGCGAAAATTTACTTGATTCGAGTTTTTCCGCTCCGTCTTAAAGCCCGCGCGTCGGTTCATAGATGGAGAAGGGAAAACCTGAGGAAGCTACGCTGTTCGTTCGGCTCTGCTGGCCACGCTGGCGCGAACGGCGCGTCGAGCCCGCAAGAGCCTGATCCGGATCGCCGTTGCGGAGACACCTTGTTCTTTGGCGATTTCCCGCGTCGTCAAGCCCCCCAGCTGCTGCTCAAAGAGCACTCGATCCCCAGCCCGGCAGAACCTCAGAATTTTGGCCGCATCGAGGGCCGTCGAGTCAATGCCGATGTGACCGCAGAGCTCCGGCAGAGCCTGGTAGCGAGCTTCGTCCTGACATCCGCGGCGATGGTAGTTGACCGCGATGGAGTTGACCCAAGGCACGATCATGCCTTCATCCCGGAGCTGCTCCAGCTTCTGCCACCCTCGCAGCCAGGCTGCCTGGGCCACGTCTTCCGCGCTATCCTGCGACGCGCCGCGCGAACGCAGTAAGCGCACGGTTCTGACAAATCCCTGCTGATAGGCCTGCCCGTATCCTTCTTGGGTCATGAATATTCACGCGGCTCAGCGCGTCAGCCGATAGCTCGAGATCGGACCCCACAGACCGGTTGACTGCAATACCCAGACTCCGACGGCCACCACCACGACAACATTCAGAATCATCTTGATGCTGGATGCCATGGGGATAAAACGGTTGATCAACCACAACGCCATCCCGACCACGATCAGGGCGATGACTAGATTTACCAAAGGCATTTGATGTGCTCCTCAGAGGGCACAGTAAGCAATTCGCGATCCAATGGTTGAGCTGAAAGAGAGCGTGCGTTTTCTGCATTTCGTGCAAGGTCGCGGGCTCCTCGTCCCTGACCTCGCGGGGTCACTCGACCATATGAGGTCACCGCAATCCATTGTCGCCGGGTTCGCGTCTTGGCCGATTTTAAGAGCAGCGCTTTCGCGATTCCCCAGACTGAATGGGGCAGCGGTGCTTGTCGGCCGCCCCATTTCAGGTGATGGTCCAGTTTGCAGCGAGAAACTTTACCGGCCGGTGGATCTCTTGCGGCGCAACATGCCGAGCCCTAGAAGACTCCCGCCGACCACAGCGAGGGTCGCCGGCTCGGGGGTGGCGGAGGAAGCGAGATGTCCCTGAACCGTCGATTCTCCAGGCACGCCGCCGGAATTGGGAGCTACGATCGCCGTGGTGGCGTTAATAGTGAAAATTGCCGAGCCGAAATCGCCGGTGCTTGCGTGGTTTCCGCCCGGCCCGAGTTGTAGAGGCACCCAATTGATGGAGATCTGGCTGACATCGCTCCACACCGAACCGCCGCTTGAGGAACCGACGAACAACCCGGTGGCGCCATCGCTCACGTCCGTGATGACCAGGTCAAACGTGAAAGGGTCAAAGAAGGCTCCCCCGCCGATCGCCTGGGTCGAACAAGTGCTGCAAACCAGAACAAAGTTTCCGTAATTCACGTTGGACGGCACGCCAAATGTGGTGTTTCCATCCGGAGCGAACGTGAGCGTCGCAGCGGCGCCCAGCGAACTCGCCAGCGTAAGACCATCGCCCGCAAACATGGTCCCCGCTGCATTCGTGTTGAACGTGATGGCGCTAGCGCTGGCGCTCGCAGCCATCATAAATAAAGCCGCCGCTGCGATCGAGGCAACTTGGACAAAGCGTCCGATTTTCATTTTCTATAACTCTCCTGTTGATTGTTGCCCGCTCGTTGGCAGGAGCAGGCGCATTGAGGAGAGCAGGCGTGCGTCCGGCCGCTTTTTCCGTCCGCGCTCACTGGCCCATCCGGCTCACGCCGCTGGACTTGTCGAGTGCAACTGCCGCGAAACGCCGCGCCGCGGGGGCCGCCGGGCTCCGACGGTGCACGGTCAGACGACCGTCCAGCGTCAATTTTAGTTCGAATAAGCCCTGTATTTCCTGCTGGATAGAGGAATATTCTGACTTCCACCGGTAAGGTTTGTTCTGAGGCTGGACGGGGCAGCCAGGGCCGCCCCGTTTGAGGTGCTGTCAACTTACGAAATTCTAACGGTGGGAGAATCTTTTGCGACGCAGCAGACCGAGACCTAACAGACCGCCGCCAAGCAGAGCAAAGTTCGCCGGCTCGGGGACCGCACTGCTGACCTGCTGATAGATATCCAAACCAAACGAATCGATCGGGAAAGTGACGCTGGTACCACTGCCTGTGATGACGACGTTGGCGGTGGTCCAGTTGGGCGAGAAAAATACCTGATTGGCGTTAGAGCCCGTGGTCAGGTCGTTGACCGAAACCGATCCCGGCGAAGCACCGGAAAAGCTGGCGGACATCGTAGCGGTATTTGAAGAATTAGCCAGGGCGCCTTGGAAGGCAAGCTGAGCTGCGTGGACGCTACAGGTATCCCCGCCCCCATAAATAGCGGCGCACTGCACCGGGTCTTCGGTGATCGTGAATCCCACCGTGAAATTAGGATTGGTCCAGACTCCCGCCGAACTTCCGAATTGCAAACCAGTCTGAAAGATCCCCGTGGCATTGTCGACGCCGACATTGGTCTGGAGCGCAGTCGGATCGCCAGTTCCCGCTGAATAGCTGAAGTTGCTGTACACCTTGTCCGCGATTTCACAACCGCCTGAGCCCAGCCCGATTAACGATGCCAGAGTCGCGGTGGTCAGACAAGCGGGCGTAGCGTAGGTCACCGCAGTTCCCGCCGTCAAGAAAGCTGCCAAGGCAAAAATGTAGTTCCTTTTCATTCGTTCCTTTTCTCCTGTTGTTATTTGGATTACTCTGCTCAGCAATGTAAGGAGCAGTTGGGTGAAAACAATGCACGTGTGGGCCCGGCGATATTTCAACTGGCTGTGCTTTGCCATTCGATTCGCACCATAGGATTTAATGCTGAGGTTTTGTCTGAGGGACTGCGCCATTCCTGCTAAGAACGTTGACTGTCGAAGGTCACCTGACCATGGAGGGTCAACTTAGAAGTGACCACCGGCAGGCTGATTTCAGTTTTCGATGCAGGAACCATCACCGCCTTCACGAGCATCTCCACACGGCTTCGCAGGAAGCGGTCTTCTGATGACTGTTGAAATATTCATCGGCTTGTGACGCCGCGTACTCTTTTGCGGTTTCCAAGGTGTTGTGGAGTGTGTGCTCATGCACCGTGCGGCTTTCGAGACGAGGATCTTCCACATAAACGATGAACCCGCTCAAACTGGGAGTGATTTGAATTCGCCGCTCGAGCGGGCCATATTCCGACCGGCAACCATGGCTCAGTTCCGGAGTGTTGCATACCAAAGGAGCCTTAGAGCAGACCCAGCATGTAGGCAATGAGAAGAATCACCAATATGGTGCCGAGTCCAATGCCAGCCCCGCCACCCGCGCCCCAGCGCGAATGACCGTAGTATCCTCCACCGCCGCCGAAGACCAACAACAAGATGATGAGAAGTATCAGCATGGCCGGCTCCCTTATTTCTCGAGCACCTTTTCAATCTGGCCGACCTTCTTTTGTACTTTGCCGGCGAACTTCTCGCCCTTGCCGGCCTCCGTCAGCTTGGGATTGTTGGTCACCTGGCCCACTTTCTCCTTGGTCGCGCCCTTCAACTCGTGCAACGTACCTTTGATTTGATCTTCTGTACTCGGCTTCATTTGTTTTTCTCCTTAGTGGTTTGGGTTCCACCATCTTTGCCCAGCAGGTTGGATGCCGAGCGGTGAGGCAAACCGGCTGAACGCGTCCCGTCAGCAGGATACGAACTTGTAGCGTCATGTGACCACACTTAGTCAACTGGATTCTCTCGCATTTTGGCTGCACCAGCGGCAATAAGTGCGCCGAGCCGGACTGGTACTTTTCCAACATTCGGCGTCCGCGGGACCGCTACTTTGGTCACTCAAGTGATGATCTATATCCGCGAATATTAGATCGCGTGTCGCCCGAATCCATCGAACCGTCGAGTTCTTCAATTTCAATGTGGATACGCTGCCGTGCAGACGCAGCGAGTGGCGACGGAGGAAATTAAGATGAAAATCCGCACCACGGCTTGGTTGTTTCTTTCGTTCTCGGCACTGAGCGCCTACGCGGCGGCGATTAACGTGAATCTTGGAACGGCGGACGCTTTTGCGGTCCTGGCTGGATCGACAGTGACCAATACCGGTCCGACCGTCGTGTTTGGAAATCTGGGAGTATCGGCGGGCAGCGCCATCACTGGATTTCCCCCGGGGATCATAAACGGAGCGATGCATGACAACGACGCCGTGGCGGGGCTGGCGCAGAACGATCTAACGACGGCCTACAATTTCGCCGCCAATGAAACCTCCACCCAGGACTTGACCGGTCAGGACCTCGGTGGGCTTACCCTCTTGCCTGGAGTCTATACGTTTTCGTCGATGGCGCAGTTGACCGGAACGCTCACTCTGAACAACCTGGGAAATCCCAATGCGGTCTTCGTTTTCCAGATCGGAAGCACGCTGACGACTGCCAGCAATTCGTCGGTTGTGTTTATCAACAGCGGAGGGAATGCAGGCGACAGCGTCTTCTGGCAGGTCGGCAGCTCGGCGGCGCTCGGCACCACCACTTCGTTTGCAGGCAACATTCTCGCCCTCACCAGCATCACGCTGAACACTGGTGCGAATATCACTTGCGGCAGAGCGTTGGCGCGTAACGGCGCCGTCACCATGGATACGAATCACGTGTCGATCGATCGGGAAGGTTGCGAAACAGCCGTGGGTTCCGTTCCCGAGCCCGGAACCGCTACGCTGCTTGGGGCGGGCCTGTTCCTGGGCTTCATTGTGTACCGCCGGGGGTTGCGGAGGGCTTAGAGAACCGGATCTAAAGGAGTGATTGTCAGAATGCTCCTACGCCGCTTCGGGACTTGGCTCCTACAATCCCCTGGCCGAGACTCTTTATCTAGACGGTGTTTCGCCCTAGTAACCTTAGATTGACCATATATGGTCAAAATTAAAGGTTTGGTCACGCCTGTTCCGTGATAGGGTAACAGTGACCGCCATTCTCGGCTTCCCCTGTTTTCAGGACACGGCAACGTGTTCTCTAGGCCGCCGGCTTCCTGGATCGACGGGCGAAGGAGGATCGTATGGCCTCTCAGCCACAGGCTGCTGGGTGGTTGGTGGAGAATGGGCCCAAAGAATTGGAACTGCTGTTCCGGGCCATTGTATTCCACCCTTCCGCACCCATTTTGCTGGCGGATAACAATCGCCAATATCTGGACGCCAGCGTCGGCGCCAGCAAGCTCCTGGGTCTCCCCCGGGAAAAGATCATTGGACGAAGTCTGGACGATTTTGTAGGGCCCAGCTCCAAGCCGGTCATTCCGGAAAAGTGGCAGGCTTTTCTCAAGGAAGGGCAACAGGAAGGAACGCTGCAACTGGTGGGCCCAGACGGCGGCCCGCGCGATGTCGAGTACACCGCTAAAGGGAACGTTTTGCCGGTGCGCCATCTTTTGGTGTTGCGCGATAAATCCAGCAAGACGGGCGAACCGGCGAGTGTTCCCGCGTGGGTGCAGGACTATGCTCTGTTCCTCCTGGATGTCGACGGGAAAGTGGTCGCCTGGTATTCGGGAGCCGAACGCATTTACGGGTACAAGAGCCAAGAGGTGATCGGTCAACATGTATCGCTCTTCTATCCCGACGATGCGGACGCTTTCCGCAGGCTGGAGGAAAAGCTGAAGCGGGCGGCCGGCGAAGGGCATGTCGGGACGGAAGACTGGCACGTCAAAAAAGACGGTTCGCGATTCTGGGCCAATGTCATCACCATGGCCCTCAAGAATGAGAATGGCGATTTACAGGGCTTTGCCCGAGTAGTCCGCGACTTTAGCGACCGCCACGAAAGAGACGAAAAGTTGCGGCGCGCCCGCGCGCGTCTGCGCCCCATCCCCGCCGAATCGACCATTGCCGGTATCGTTTCCGGCGAGTTCGACCAGATTCCGGAGGCGAACGATGCGTTTCTCGAAATCGTCGGATACAGCCGCGAGGATTTGCAGGCGGGCCGGCTGATCTGGCCCGATCTCACGCCCCCGGATTATATTGGCCTGGACGAGCTGGCCCACGAAGAAGGGTTGCGCTTCGGGGCTTGCACCCCGTTTGAAAAAGAATTGATTCGCAAGGACGGGACGCGCGTCCCGGTTCTGGTGGCGACCGCTGTTCTAAAGCTTTCTCCGTTCCGCTGGATCACCTTTGTGCAGGATCTTCGCGGGCGCGACCGGCTCGAAAATGTCGAAGAAGAAGCCGCCGAGCCGGTCCACAATTTCGAGGAGATTGTAGGCACCAGCGCGGCCATGAAACGAGTCATGGGGCAAGTGGAAGTGGTGTCGCCTACCGATGCCACGGTGTTGATCCTGGGTGAAACCGGTACGGGAAAAGAGCTGATCGCGCGCGCGATTCACAAGATGAGTCCGCGCCGGAGTCTTCCTTTCATCACCTTGAACTGTGCGGCCATTCCCACAGGGTTGCTCGAAAGCGAACTATTCGGATACGAGCGGGGAGCATTCACCGGCGCGCTATCGCAAAAGATCGGCCGGTTCGAGATGGCGCACCGGGGAACTCTCTTTCTGGACGAAGTGGGCGACATTCCCTTGGATCTGCAACCGAAACTACTGCGTGCTTTGCAGGAGAAAGCATTTGAGAGGTTAGGCGGCACCAAGACCATCCCGATCGATGTGCGGCTGGTGGCGGCCACCAATCGGAATCTCACCCAGATGATGGGAGACAAGCTGTTCCGGAGCGATCTTTACTACCGGCTGAAAGTCTTCCCGATCACTACGCCTCCGTTGCGTGACCATCCGGAGGACATTCCGATCCTGGCGCGGCACTTCACTAAGAAGTACGGCGCGAAAATGGATCGGAAGATTGAAAAAATCCCATCGGATACGATGCGCGCGCTGGTCGCCTGGCCGTGGCCCGGAAATGTGCGTGAGTTGGAAAACTTCATTGAAAGGTCTGTGATCCTTTCCCGGGGACCCAACCTTCGTGCTCCGCTGGCGGAATTGCGCGGCGCCGCGGCGGAGGCGGTCAGTGGTTCGACGCTGGAGGAAGTGGAGCGGGATTACATCCTGCGCGTCTTCCGGGAGACCGGCGGCGTGGTCAGTGCGACCGCAACCCGGCTGGGAGTGCCGCGGACGACGCTGAACGCGATGATGAAAAAACTAGGGATTTCCCGCGGCGATCTTTAATTCTCTACTGCACAATCGCGATCGCCAGCCTGACCTGGGGATATCTCCTGTCGTTCAAGTAATAACCATTGTCGTAGTCGACATAAACGTCGTCGAAGTCGTACCAGTTTTCCGCCCAGTATTCCGGCCAGGGGTCCACCAGCAGGAACGAAAATCCTCCATACTCGAAACGCGGGTAGCCCATATACATAACCGGTCGCGCACTGAAGCGGAACAAGTGCTGGCTGCCGAAGGATAGAAAGAAGCGGTCCTGCGGGATGAAGTAACCGCCGTAGCCTCCGCGTTGCTCCCAGGTGCGATGGTCGGTGGACCAGCGTTGAGCGCGAGTCTGCTGCCAGCTATCGCGGGCCTGCTCGCCACCGCCTTGCTGTAACCATCCGCGCTGTTGCTGCCACGTTTGCGACTGCTGTTGCGTACGTTGCGGTTGTTGCTGCTGCTGTTGCTGAGGTTGTTGAGCGCGTTGTTGCTGGCGTGGCTGCTGCGGCTGATCGCCCTGGCGCTGGGGTTGCTGCTGCTGAGGCTGCTGAGCACGTTGGGGCTGTTGCTGTTGCTGCGGCCGTTGAACGCGCTGGTCCTGTTGAGGCTGCTGGGCACGTTGCCGCTGCGGCTGTTGCTGTTGCGGCGGCTGAACGCGCTGCTCTGGTTGAGGCTGCTGGGCACGCTGCCGTTGCGGCTGTTGTTGTTGCTGTTGTTGTTGTGGCGGTGCCGGCTGAACGCGCTGCTGCTGTTGAGGCTGCTGGGCACGTTGGGGCTGCTGCTCCTGCCGCTGTGGTTGTTGCTGGGGCTGCTGGGCACGTTGGGGCTGCTGCTCCTGCCGCTGTTGCGGAGGCTGCTGCGTGGGTTGCTGGGCGCGCTGCCGCTGCGGTTGCTCCTGAGGACGCTGCGGCTGAGTTTGCTGCGGTTGGCGCTCCTGCGGTTGCCCGCCTTTTTCTTGTTTGTCGGACCGACCTTGTTTGTCGCCTTGTTTGTCACCCTGTTTTTCGCCCTGCGCGTATACAGGGACCATCGCGCCGAAAAACAGGAAGACGACTAGAGTACTGGTCACTGGGATGCGTTTCACGGTCTATGGCTCCATTTCTCTACCTTGGCTGTAGGCACGCAGACGGCCATGCAAAAGGGAAACTCGATGCTGACGAAACATTCCGACGCGGCCCCCCACGTGCCTCTTGCCAAGTGCTAAGCAAAGGAGAAAATGGCATGGCATCGAATACGGCAGTGTACGGTCTCTACAAGGACCGTCGCGGCGTGGAAGAAGCAGTGGATTCTTTGAAGCACAGCGGCTTCCGGAACACGGACATCTCGGTTCTGTTCCCGGAGAATATCGGCTCCAAGGATTTCGCACATGAGAAGAACACAAAAGCACCGGAGGGTGGAGTGGTGGGGGCCGGTTCCGGCGCCCTGGTCGGCGGCGCACTGGGGTGGCTGGCCGGCGTCGGCTTGCTGGCGATTCCTGGAGTTGGACCTTTCATTGCCGCAGGCCCCATCATGGCTTTGCTGGCCGGTGTGGGAGTAGGCGGCACGGTCGGCACATTGGTCGGGTCTCTGATTGGGATGGGAATCCCGGAGTATGAAGCCAAGCGCTATGAAGGCCGCATCCGAGCCGGCGGCATTCTGTTCTCGGCGCATTGCGATAGCGCCGAGTGGGTGACTCGCGCCAAAGATCTCATGCAAAAGACCGGCGCCGAGGATATTGCTTCGGCCGCAGAGGGGAGCGCGGACTATTTGAAGACGGACAAACCGTTGCCTCTGGCTACGGAACGAGGAGCATAGACATACGATGTCCGGCTTCATTCATGTGCTGCTACAGGACGATTCCCGAGGAGCTGGTCGAAAATGACGGAACCCGGTCGCTGGCGCTCGCGGCTCGGTGCGAACATTTTCGCATTTCGGGTAACGGCCTCTCACCTGCTTCACAGATTTGTGTAACAAACGCCACTCCCGGGATAGCCGCTGTCGAATCGGAGGCAGCGGTTATCCCGAGCTTGGTTGAGTCGCACAGTATGTCCATCCCTTTTTTCACAACGGCGCGGACGTGGTCGAAGGCGCGGCTGGCCAGGGTCGCTGGATTGCTTTTCCTGATTTTTGTGCCGGCTTCCGTCGGGTACGGATATTCGGTGCTCACGCATGAAGCCATTGTGGATTCCCTTTGGGATGCGTCGATCCAAAAGATGCTGCTGCAACGATTCCCCATGGCGACGCCGCAGGAATTGGAGCAGGCTCACGCCTACGCATATGGCGGGTGCATCCTGCAGGACATGGGATATTATCCCTTCAGCAGCCGTCTGTTCAGCGATTTGACGCACTATGTCCGCAGCGGAGATTTCATCGTCGCGCTGATCCGCGAATCGCAGGATCTCAACGAGTACGCCTTCGCGCTTGGCGCGCTGGCCCACTATGCCGCCGATGACAACGGCCACCGCCTGGCCACCAATCTCGCGGTGCCGATTCTGTATCCCAATCTGGGCAGGAAGTTCGGGAAGGAAGTGACCTACGGAGACGATCCGCTCTCGCATCTCCGGACCGAGTTCGGTTTCGACGTGCTGCAGGTGGCGCAAGGGCGCTACGCGCCGGACCGTTATCGGGCCTTCATCGGGTTCCAGGTCTCCAAGCCAGTGCTGGAGCGTGCGTTTGTCGACACCTACGGTCTCGAACTCAAAGACGTTTTCGGGAACCTGGATCTGGCCATGGGATCCTTCCGGTATAGTGTTGGCTCCATCATTCCGGGCATGACGCGAGTGGCGTGGCAGCTCAAAGGCGACCAAGTCACTAAGGAAATCCCGGGGATCACAAAAAAGAAGTTTCTGTATAATCTCTCGCGTTCCAGCTACGAAAAGGAATGGGGCACGGAGTACCACAAGCCAGGTGTTCGCACCAGAATGGTGACCTGGCTCTTCCGAGTTCTTCCCCGGTCCGGTCCATTCAAGTCCCTGGCGTTTCGCGCGCCGACTCCCGAAGTCGAAAAGATGTTCATGGCCAGCTTCAATGCAACCGTCGACAGCTATCGTAAGTTGCTGGCGAAGGTGGTCGACGGACGCATAGAACTGCCCAATGAGAACTTAGATCTCGGCGAACCGACGCCGGCCGGCAAGTACAAGGTGGCGGACCGCGCTTACGACGAGTTGCTGGCTAAACTGGCGAGTCACCAGTTCAATGGCGTTTCCGCAGAGCTGCGCGCCCAGATCCTGGACTACTACAAGGACCGGAAAGCGCCGGTCTCCCCGTCGACCAAGAAGACGAGCGCCGACTGGGCGAAGCGGCTGGATCAACTGGACCGGCTGCAAGGGGCCCCTGCGGCCCAGTGATGTTTCACAGCCGGATCCATCTCGTGACTGTGGCCCCCTAGCGACTGTGGCATCACGACTGCTCTTTAGAGAGTTTGTGATGATACGTTTTCTTCTGGTTTCGTCCGGTGTTGTGTTCGTGGGCAGCATCGCAGCATTCTGCTTGTTCGTTCCGGTATTGTCGATTGCGACTGTGGTGTGGGTGCAAGTAGGACTAATGCTGATGTTCGGCCTAGGATTCCAGGCCGGAACGCGCGGGATGTTGCCTGCGGAAGCCGTAGGAACTGGAGAACCAATTTTGTGAGCACTCGTGCTCTTGCTCGGATTATGGGAGAGAGGGGCCATCGAAATGAGCAGAGATCCGGTCGCGAAAAAGTGGCGTAAGTACTTCGTCAACAAGCTGCAGGAACAGTATGGGCTGGCTGCGGAAGACGCCTACAGGAAAGCCGACATGTGGATGCGGTGGATTAAGGATCTGCCGAATCCCCAGGGGTCGGAGACGCAAACGACAGCGATGGGCCGGGACGAGCACGCACGTTAGTGCGTTCTCTCCGGCCGGCGATAGGCCGCGCTCATCGCTTTTTTGACCCCTTCTGACCATGCACGGTCACCTGACGCAATATGGTCACCTACGGACGGTTGCTACACCAATCCTGGTCGAAAATGCAGGACATGCAATGGTCACTGCATCGGCGTAGTACGTGCCTTAAGCAATGGCGGTCGTGACCATTCGTCCGACAAGAAAAGGTGATGTGATGAGACTACTTTTAGTGGCAGCCGTGGCGATTACGCCGCTGCTGGCCAAAGACAATAGTGATGCAAAGCGTTTGGATGAGGCCGCCGCAGTATTATCGGAGGTCATGTCGGCGCCGGATAAAGGCATTCCTCGCGAGATGCTGGAGCACGCCCACTGTATCGTGGTTGTACCGGGGCTCAAAACCGCCGCTTTTGTATTCGGCGCGAAATACGGTAAAGGCTACCTGTCGTGCCGCAATGCGAGCGGGCCAGGCTGGTCGGCGCCGGGCACGGTGCGCATCGAGGGCGGCAGCTTCGGTTTCCAGATCGGCGCTTCCGAGACGGACGTAATCATGTTGGTGATGAATGAACGGGGAGCCGAGAAATTGCTTTCCGACAAATTCACTCTGGGCGCGGAAGCATCCGTGGCGGCGGGTCCCGTGGGGCGCACGACAACCGCTCAGACGGACGCTCAGATGCACGCGGACATTCTTTCCTGGTCGCGCTCGCAAGGGTTGTTTGCCGGCCTCGCGCTCGAGGGAGCCACGCTGCGGCAGGACCTGGACGATAACGCCGCGATTTACGGCAAGAGGTTAAGAAACCGCGAAATCGTCACCAAAGGACGGCACGTGCCGCCGATGGCAGTGAAGCTCATCGAGCTGCTGAACCGGTATTCGGCGCGAGAAGAAAAAAGCACGTCAGGCCAGTAATCGCTCTCAATAAATCGGAGGCCCGCGTTCTAAGGCGGGGCGGCACACACTGCCTGCCCCGCCGGATTTTTTTGAAATCAACGGGCGCCGGCGTAGGTTCCGGGCGCCTCGTGTCCGGTCTTCTGAACATATTCAATGTACGATCCTGGGTAGACCGATGGACTACGGTCCGTGCCGGTTTCCCCGCCGAGTTCCAGAACTCGCGAACCCAGCCCCCTCAGAAACGTCCGGTCGTGCGACACGAAGATCATGGTGCCTTCAAAATCCTTGAGCGCCTCCACCAGCATCTCCTTCGTGGCGAGGTCCAGATGATTGGTGGGCTCGTCCAGCACCAGGAAGTTGGGTGGATTATAAAGCATGCGCGCCATGGCGAGCCGCGATTTCTCGCCGCCGGACAGCGCCCGGATCTTCTTGTCGACATCGTCTCCGGAGAACTGGAATGCTCCGGCCAGCGAGCGCAGTGAGCCGAGGCCGTCCTGCGGGAAATCCCTCTGGAGCTGTTCGATCACGGTCAAATCCGGATCCAGCACGTCCAGCGATTGCTGAGCGAAGTATCCCATGGTCAGACTGGCGCCCAAAGTGACACTCCCGGAATCCGGTGCACTCGCGCCGGCGATCATCTTGAGCAACGTGGTCTTGCCGGCCCCGTTCCGACCCATCACGGCCCAGCGTTCTCCCCGCCGAATCGTAAGATTGAACCCTTTGTAAATCTCGCGAGCGCCGTAGCTTTTGTCCAGATCTTCGAGCACCGCCACCTGGTCGCCGGAACGCGGGGGAGTGCGGAATTCGAATTTCACCACATGCCGTTGTTTAGGCAGCTCGATCTTTTCGATCTTATCCAGCGCCTTGATGCGGCTCTGCACTTGGGCGGCTTTGGCTGCATGCGTCCGGAAGCGATCGATGAAGCGCTGCTCCTTGGCCAGCATGGCTTGTTGCCGGGCGAAGGCCGCTTGCTGATTAGTCTCACGGATCGCGCGTTCGCGTTCATAGAAATCGTAGTCACCCGAGTATGTAATGATCTCTCCGGCGTCGATCTCGGCGATTTTCGACACAATCCGATTCATGAACTCGCGGTCGTGCGAGGTCATCAAAAGCGCACCCGGGAAGGACTTGAGGAAATCCTCCAGCCAGATAATCGATTCGATGTCGAGGTGGTTGGTCGGCTCGTCCATCAGCAGCACGTCCGGCCGGCCGAGCAGAACGCGCGCGAGTGCGACGCGCATCTTCCAACCGCCTGACAGGGCTCCTACGTCGCCATCGATCTGGTCGTCCTGAAATCCGAGTCCATGCAGCACCTCGCGGGCCTGCGCCTCGAGCGCGTATCCACCCAGATGCTCGTATTCCTCCTGCACCTCGCCGAAGCGCGCCAGGATCCGGTCCATCTCATGGACGCGCGCGGGATCTTCCAGCGCTTTTTGCAAAGCCTCCAGTTCGTGGTGCAGATCGCCGATCCGGCCGCTGCCGGCGATCGCCTCGTCCAGGACCGGCCGGCCACTCATCTCCTCCACATCCTGACGGAAATAGCCGATGGTCAACTTTTTGGGAACCGAGACTTCGCCTTCATCGGGCTGTTCCTCGCCCACCACCATACGGAAGAGAGTAGTTTTGCCAGAGCCGTTGGGGCCTACAAGGCCCACTTTTTCGCCGGGGTTCAATTGAAACGACGCGTCGACGAAAATCAACTGCTTGCCATACTGCTTGTTTATATTCGAGAAAGAAATCATCAAAAATACCAGGTTAAGGCACTAGTGGCCTGTCGCGTCGAATCCGTTACTAAAAGCAACGCGCTCCAGCACTGTCGCGCCTCAAGCACATGAAGACTCCTCATCATTTGAGGCGCGACAGTGATGGAGCGCGTACTAACGTTATGTCTGCCACAGGCCACTAGGCCAAACTACTCGGCCAGCGGACAATTACAGAGGAGATCAACGGTGCTCAGTTCTTCTTCTGACCTGCTCGTCCGGCGGTGGACGGTGGAACGATGCCGTTGGCGCGCATATATCCAACGATGTTTCCGTAAATCTCGTTGTTGTGGACCACCACGTGCAAATACGCGTTGCTCATCTGGGGCGAGGAGAGGACCTTCTGATCGTCGACGCCTTCGTACGCCGCGGCGCAATACGCGAAGGATTCTTTCAGGGCCTTGGCGACGTCGGCTTTGTCCTTCAGATTCGCCAGTGGCTTCGCGGCATCGGGGACATTCTCCGACTTGAGCACCGCGCAGTCAGTGTAGTTCCGTTGCGCGGAATGGATCAGCCATTCGGCGAAGGTCATCTGGCCATCGGTGAGGCGAAAACCGTACTTATCGGCGGGCATCACATCGGCGCTCGCCTCCAGGCTCCTGCGGACAGAATTGAAATATCGCTGGGTCGCGGTCGTGGTGAGGTTGTTCTGCGCGTGCAGTGTTCCGAGCAGCAATAGCAGATAGAGCAGGAATCTTGCGTTCATGGTTGGTTTCTTAACAATTATACCGATCTTGCGCGATTTGAGAAGATCGTTCGGTCCTATTGCGCTTGCCTTCGCAGCAGGCTGCGGAATTTGGACGATTCGACTGGAGCGCCGCCGGAGCGCTTTACCAGAATTGCCGCGGCCTCACGGTGTTTTTCCACCAGAGCCATCCCGCGGTCCGGCCCCAGAACGCAGACCGCCGTCGCCAAGCTATCCGCAGTGATCCCCCGGCGCGCGATCACCGAGACGGTGACGCTGTCTGTCAACGCCTGGCTGGTGGCCGGATCGATAATGTGCGAGTAGCGCTTCCCATTCAGCTCGGCGAATTGCTCGGTGTCGCCCGAAGTGGAAACGGCGGCGTCGCTCAGTTCCAGAACGCGGGAGAACGGGGCATCGGGCCGGTCCAGAGAATCGTCCAGAGAATCGAGGCCGATCTTCCAACCGCGCTGTCCGGGCGGAGCGTGACTGAAGGCTAGATCGCCGCTTGCAGCGACCAGGGCGCTGGTAATTCCCATGCGATTGAGCACCTCCAGCGCGGCGTCGGCTGCATAGCCCTTCGCAATGCCACCCACATCCAATTGCATGTCTGGTCGATCGAGCACGGCCGTCGGGCCGACTTGATTCAGATGCAGATTCGTGAAACCGCTGCGGCCAGCGGCCGCGCGTAAGGCGGAAGGATCGGGCAGGATGCGATCGCGGCGGGCATTCCTCCAGAGAAGAATCACGGGACCTTGAGTGACGTCGAACGCTCCGCCGCTTTCCTTTGCGAGTTCCTGCGCCGCTGAAAGAACCCGATAGAGGTCGTCGCTAATGTTGACGGGATGCCCGGCGGCGGTTCTGCATAGCTGATTCAGCTCGCTATCGGGCTGGTAGTCGGAAAGAGTGCGGTCCAGCTCCGCGATGCGTTCGAATGCCGCGCGGAATCCCGCTTTCGCGTGTTCCTGGTCCGCGGCATAGAGCTTGATGCGAACCAGGGTTCCCATGTGGGACTCGACGGCTTCGTAGGGTTGAAGCGGTGCATCAGTCGCGTAGGAAAGTGAGACGAGCAGAAGGATTCCAGAACGCATATTACTGCTCGTCGTGCTCGACGCCGTTGTTCCAATACTTGTACATCTCCTCCGCGCTGGGGATCTTCGCGGGCCGGATCAGCCGGAAGCCGAGCCACTGCGCGTCGGTGTGATACCAGATGCTCTTGGGCAATTGCGGATCCTGCCGCTTCCATGACGCGCTTGACGCAACGCGCGACACACACCGGCAACCCGCCGCGCCATCGTGCCACGAACCTCCGCGCACGCTTTGCGGATAGGCTGTGGTCGACTTCACCCAGGGGTTCGATTCCTCACCAGACTTGTACGGCCCGTACTGATCGAGCGTCCACTCCATCACGTTCCCCAGCATGTCATACAGGCCCCACGGATTCGGTTTTTTCGTGGCGACCTTTTGATACTTTCCTTCAGCGTTGGCAGCATACCAGGCGTAGTCGCCGAGCTGCGCTGGATCACTGGTGGTCCCGGCGCGGCAGGCGTACTCCCATTCCGCTTCCGTAGGGAGCCGATAAAACTCGCCGGTGCGCGCGCTGAGCCATTCCGCGTATTTGTTCGCGGCATGCTGCGTCATGCTGATCGCCGGATATCCCTTGATACCCATTCCAAAACTCATTTCGACATAAGGCCGTGTCGGGCGGCTGACTGCATCGACAAGTTGGTCCTTCTGCGCGATCTCGCCGGCTTGATTCGCGAACATGAACAGCCGGTATTCGTCCCAGGTGACTTCGTGCGACTGCATCCAGAAGGCGTCCACGCGAACTCTGTGCTGGGGTTGTTCATTGCTTTTGTGTTGCGGATCGGAATTGGGCGACCCCATCTCGAACGTTCCCGCCGGAACCGGGACCATGTCATAAGAAACGGTAGTGTTCGGAATGGTCACGCGGTAGGCCTTCACGCCGGTTTCCGAGGTGTGGGCGAGAATCCTATCGCGAATGACCCGGACGGTTTCGCGCTCTTGCACCTGAGAGGTCGCCGGTGCGGATCTGGACAGCCTGATTTGTTCGGGCCAGGGCGCGCCTTCATTGATCCATCGCTGAATCGCTCGGATCTCGCGATTGGCGAGCCGCGATCCCGAGGGAGGCATCGCGCCGGGGGCTCCTACGGCGAGCAGCACCCGGTACAACCGGCTATCGTCCGCTTTGCCGGGAACGATCCATTTCGCGTCGATCAGAGCTTGACGCGAAGTGAATGCCGTCGCATGACAGGAGATGCAATTCTGTTCAAGGACCGGCGCGACGCTTTGCGCGAAATCGACGGGGGCTTGTCCAAACGCCGTCACGATGCAGAGCATTGTGGCGCACGCACCAGTGACAGTCCTGAACGATGACCATCCACCGCTCCCTATGGTCGCGGCTCTGTGTCGGCTGTACATATAGTCAGCGGCTCAAAAGACCCGTCGGCACGGGTTAGAGGAATTTGGTGATGCCGGGTTGAGCGCGCGGCGGCATATCCAAACTTCCGTTCCACTCGTAATTCGCCGGCACCAAGCGCTCCTGCGAATTCAAGGCCTGGTCCCAAGTGATCTGCTGCCCGGTGTACGCCGCCATGCGGCCCATCATCGCCAGCATCGTGCTGGTGGCCATACGCTTGCCATCGTTAATCGGCTGCTGTTTGCGGATGGCAGCGAACAGGACGTCGTGCTCACGCTGGTACATGTCGTATTCTTCGCCGGTCCATTTCCAGTTGGTCTTGCCGTCGATGTGCGGAGCGGGGCCGCGACCGATGGTGCAAGTTCCTTCCGCGCCCAGAATGTAATCGGAGTTCTCGTTGTAGCAGCCCTCGATTTGCCGATTCGCCAGGAAAGCTCGCGTGCCATCGGGATAGAGGTAGTTCACTTCGAAATGATCGTAGATATTGCCGCCCTCGGCTGGAGCCACACGGCCGCCGACACCGACGCAGCTCACCGGCGGCTGATCGTGCATGGCCCAGGCGATTTTGTCCGCGCTGTGGACCGCCTGCTCGACAATACTATCGCCGCACAGCCACACGAAGTTGTACCAGTTGCGAATCTGCCATTCGACGTCGCTCATTCCCGCGGGACGTTTGCTCGCCGGAGGCATGGGCTTCACTGGACTCGTGTAATAAGTGGCGTAGTAGGCAATCAGCTTGCCCAGCGCGCCGGCTTGCATCTGCTCGAAGGTCGCCAGGATCTTGTTGTTGTACCGCCAGCAAAATCCGGCTACCAGGGAAAGGTTCTTCTGTTTCGCCAGCTCCGAAGTCTCGAGAACCGAGCGGACGCCGGGAGCATCGGTGGCGATCGGTTTTTCGCAGAACACATGCTTGCCCGCATGGATGCAAGCTGCCAAGTGAACCGGCCGGAATCCCGGTGGCGTCGCGAGCAGCACGGTATCCACGCCGCTGTCGATCAGCTTTTGATAGGCGTCCAGTCCCAGAAATTGCTTCGCGGGATCGGATTTCACCCGGCTGGCGATTTTCTGAACCTTCTTCAGAGTGTCCAGACAGTCGTCGATCCGGTCCTGATCGATATCGGCGACCGCCGTCAATTCGGTCGCGTCATCGGCGTGCAGGGCTTGCGACGCCGCGCCGGTACCGCGTCCTCCGCAGCCGACCAGCCCCACTTTAATGGCGTTGGTGACGGTCTGCGCCGAGATAATCGCAGGGAAGCTCGTGACCAGCGCCGCGCCCACGCCGGCCTTGATAAAGTCCCGGCGCTCTGGCAATTTCACTTCTTGATCGTTGTCCATAAATCAGCTCGCTAAAATTTTATCCATGCGGTCGGAGAGATCCTTAAGCCCCTCGGCCGAATCCGCGCCACGTTGTTCCGCGATGCCCCAGCCGCTGTAGCCGATATCGTCCAACGCCTTCATCACCGCAGGCCAGTCGTCGTCGCCTTCGAAAAATTTCACGTCGAAGCCCGAGGACGGCCCGGTCTTGTTGGCCTTCGCGCGGCTATATTCTTTCACGTGCAGTTTCAGGATTCTCTTGCCAAGAATGCGAATCCACTGCTCCGGCCAGCCGTAGGCGATCGCGTTCCCGATGTCGAAATGCCAGCCGATCGCGCTGCTTTGGAACTCGTCGATGTAGCGGACCGCTTCGAGCGGGGTCATGATGAAATGATTCCACACATTCTCGATGGCGATTTTCACACCCAGTTCCTGGGCGAGCGGAAGCAGTTGCCGGATTTCTTCCTGCGAGCGTCGATAAGCCGCGTCGTACGAGACTTGCTGGTTCACCACCGCGGGCACAAAAAGAACCGAGCTCGCGCCATACGCTTTCGCGTCATGCAGGGCCTGCTCCAGTCCCTTGCGGCCGGCTTCGCGGACGGCGGGATTGGGATCCGTCACCGGACTCTTCCAGTGGGTGGCGCAGCACACACTCGCCGTTGCAAGGCCCGTTACCTTCAGCGCTTCGAGCACTTCCGGCTGGCCCATATGGCTCATCGGCTCGACTCCGGCGAAGCCAGCTGCCTTCACGGCTTGGAACTTTTCGAGGACTGTTCCTTTCATCGAGATGGTTTCATACATGATGGCTTTGCGGATGTTGCGGCGGGCCTGTGGTGCCGCAAGCGCAGTCTCGGCCGCGAGCGAAAGCGCACTGGCGGCCAGACTTCCGACTCTCAGAAAATCTCGACGATCCACACTGGTTTCCACTGGGTTAGCACCAATAATATCTAATTGGCGCGGGCTGCAATTCCACGGTCGCTTGCGCAAGGTTAGGATAAGGAAGTGGAATCACCTGCGGAGCCGGCGTGGATCGCGCTTAAGGACGAGGAGATGCTGGCCCTGCGCATTTGCGATCTGGGAGTCCGCATTCAGGGCAGCGAACTGGAGGCAAGAGTCGGCCAGTTGTATGACGAACTGACCGCATGCGGTGTCACCTTGCGTCCCGATTGCTACCTGGGCGACGAGTGGTTCTCGCCGGAAGGCGTGCCTGCCATCGCCATTCCGTTCTACCTGGCGCATCCACGGCTCAAGTCGCTGGAGCTGCGTTTGATGCTGGAAGTGGAAGGAGGCACCAACGAGTGGTGCCAACGGCTGCTGCGTCATGAGTGTGGCCACGCCATGGACCACGCCTATCGAATCTCTTCGCGCCCGCAATGGCAGCAGGTCTTCGGAAGTCCCGAAACGGAGTACACGCCGGACACCTATCGTCCGCGTCCGCACAGCAAGAGCTTTGTCCGGCATCTGCCGAACTGGTATGCGCAGGCGCACCCTGACGAAGATTTTGCCGAGACGTTCGCCGTCTGGCTAGCGGCAACGCCCGACCAATGGCGGCAACAGTACGACGGATGGAAGGCGTTGGAGAAACTGGAATACGTCCATGCGCTCATGCAGGAGCTTGCCCACACGGCTCCGGTGGTCAAGAAGGGGCGCCATATTTCTGAGGCGAAGAACCTTCGTAAGACGTTGGCGCGCTATTATGCGGCGCGACGCAAACTGTACGCCGAGGATTTTCCGGATTTCTACGATGCAGACTTGCGCGCCATCTTCGGCAACGGCGAACCGGGAGGCGAATCCGCGGCCCGGATCATGCGGAAGAACCGCTCCGCGCTGGTCACATCGATCGTCCAGTGGACCGGACAACGCAAGTACACGGTTACTATGCTGGTCCGGAAACTGATTCTGCGCTGTCAGGAATTGAAGCTGCAAGCGCCGCGCGATTCCGTGCGGCTGCAATTCGAGTTGGCCGCTTACCTGGCAGCGTTGGTCACCAACCATCTACACACGGGTAGATTCAAGAGGTCGGTTTAGGATGAAGATCCTGGTCCTGTTCGACGTGGCGCGGCGCACAGATCCGACGGAAACCTTCTCCGAGCGCGCGCTCAAGGAAGAGGATAAGCCGACCGAAGCCGATGTGCTTCGATGCCTCAAGCAACTCGGTCATGAAGTGGAAACCCTCGCGGTTTTCGACAACGTCGCAGCCATCGTGGAGAAGCTGAAGGCATATGCGCCGGATGTGGTCTTCAATCTCACGGAATCGTTCTATCATGACCGGTCGCATGAGCCCAACATCCCGGCACTGCTGGAACTGATGAAGGTGCGCTACACGGGGTCGGGGCCCGAAGCACTGCTTCTGTGCAAAGACAAGGCGCTCACCAAAAAAGTTCTGACCTATCATCGCGTGCGGTTGCCGCGCTTCGTGGTGTCGCACCGTGCCCGTCCTCTGCGACGTCTCCGGCGGTTTGTATTTCCTGCTTTCGTCAAGCCCGTGAGTGAGGAATCGTCCGACGGCATCAGCCAGGCCTCGTTCGTGAAAATGGAGGAGGAGGCCATCGAGCGCGCGCGGTTTATTCACCAGAAGTTCAACTGCGACGCCTTGATCGAGGAGTATATCGAGGGCCGCGAGCTGTACCTGAGCGTGCTGGGAAATAACCGCCTGACCGTGTTTCCCCCGCGCGAGATCTTCTTCGAGCAGGTGCCGGAGGATGCTCCAAAGTTCGCCACCTTCCACGCCAAGTGGAACGACGCCTATCGCAAGAAATGGGGGATCAAGAACGCCGCAGCCGGTCCCCTTCCAGATGGCGTCCAGGAAAATCTGACCAGGCTCGCCCGGAGGATTTACCGCTTGCTCAAGATTCGCGGGTTCGGGCGAATCGACGTGCGCATCACTTCCAAAGGAGAAGTGTATGTCATCGAAGCCAATCCAAACCCATCGCTGGCGCAAGACGAAGACTTCGCGCGAGCGGCCGCAGAGGCAGGCATGGGGTATGACGTGTTGATCCAGCAGATCCTGGACGCAGCTACTGGATAGAGTTGTTACTTCTTTTCTTGCGCCTTCGCTGAGAGCATCAGCTTGATGAGCTGTTCGGTGACGTGTGGCTCGAGCCCTTCCGTGTGACCCTTGCTTTCCCGAACAACGTCCGCCACGATACGTCCTCCGCTGCAATGCGGATATTCGAAGACTTCCGCGGTTCCCGGTCTGGGCAAGCGTCCCCAGCCGTCGGAACCTGGATCCTGGCGGGTGGAGTCATACACGTATCCAGCCTTGGTGTCGACCACATCGGGTTTCCGGACACGCGCCCCGCATCCGAGCTTCTGCGCCCAATCGGATGTCTCAGGGATTCCCTTGTCGTCCATTTCATGCTGGCCGGTCTCATAAATAAACGAGAACTGGTTACTGGGGGACTCGCGCAACGCAGCCCCGGCGGGATTGGGGGCGCCGGCGCGTCCGGTTCCTGCTCGCCCCGCGCCCGGTGCAGGACCGCGTCCAGTCAGATTGCTAAAATTCCCACGCCCCGGATTCGCTCCCAGCCGTCCACCGGACAAGCTTAGCCAGCCGTCCACTCTTTGGGCGAAGAAATCCGTTCGTATGATCCGGTTGGAAGTCATCCCGCCTTGCGAGTGTCCCACTAGCCAGAACGCTTTGATATTTTCCTTGCCGAACTTGTCATAGATCAAGTTGACGATGTTCTGCAGATACTCGTCGTCGACCGGAGCCCACGCTTTCGGCGGCGGCGCCACCGCGTTGGGCGTCGCGATCACCAGGTGGTACTTGTCCTTGTAGTCCATCAGCGGAAAATAGTGGCGCGTCCAGTTCCCGTAGGAGCCGAATCCGTGAAGAGACAGAATGAAGGTAACCTTTTCTCCCTTCTTCAGGTTGCAGGGATAGTCGAGAAAAAATTCGCGACCGGTCTTCGGCTCGATCGCGGTCCCTTCCTCGGTGACCATCTTGCTGGCACAGTCTTTGTCGGGACAATGCGAGGGAGGCGGAGTCTGGCACGCGACTCCTGCGACTTCCATCGGCGGCGATTTCTTAGCATAGGCACTGAACGCAAGCGCGATCATCGGAATCAGTCTGATCAGATTTTTGGGAGGGGTCATAGGGCTGGTCTAATGAGAATGTTAGTTGGTAACAGTTCTATGCGCAACCCTTCCAATGGATGGCGGCATGTCGATTTCGGTGCCTGTCAATCGTCGTTTTAACGAGGAGGCCGCAATGCGGACAATTAATTCACCATTCGACGAGACGAGGTGTGTGAGCCTCGCCAGGAACGGCGACGACGATGCGTTTCTCGATCTGGTGAATCGCTTCGATGCTCGAATTTTCCGCCTGGCTAAGCAGATTACGCAGAGCGACGCGGATGCCGAGGAGGTCTTGATCGGGACGTTCCTGGGAGCTTATTCGCATTTGAATGATCTTCAGAACCAGACGAAGTTCAGCGTTTGGCTCATGAAGATTGCGGTGAATGAGGCATTCTGTAGACTTGGTGACATTTCCGTGCAGCAACAACAACCGCTGAGGGGATCTGATCTTGCTGCCATGCGCGATCGGGCCATGCATACGCTGGAGCCATTGCATCGGGCCGTTTTCGCGCTGAAAGACATCGACGAGCTGTCCGTCGAGGATACCGCTGAGGCCGTGAGTCTTCCCCCGGCTGAGGTCAGCGCAATTCTGCTGCGAGCGCGCCTCCAGCTTCGTGATGAGCTTGTCGGGCTGTTTACGCCGAATACCACAGGGGTGGCGGAATCTGCGCGATGCGCGAATGAACGCGGCGATTCGGGTCGCGCCATGATTTAGGCTAAGGAAGAACATTTACAGCCGGCGGAACGTGTCGATTCTCGGTCGGTCATCCGTCGAAAGGATGAGGAGAAACTATGCAATATCTGTTGTTGATTTACGATCAGGAAAAACGGTGGACCAAGCTTAGCGCGGCCGACCAGAACGCGGAATTCACCGAGTTCGGCGCCTTCGGGAAGGAGTTTGCGAAAGAGATCCGGGGCGGTAACGGTTTGCAGGCGACTCCGACAGCCAAAACCGTGCGAGCTCACAACGGCAAGACTCAGGTAACAGATGGGCCGTTCGCCGAAACAAAGGAGCAACTCGGCGGCTACTACCTTGTGGAAGCCAACGATATAGACGAGGCTGTTGCCATCGCGGCCAAGATACCGTGGGCGCGCCATGGATCGATCGAAGTTCGGCCGATCATGATCTTTTCGTGAATCGGTACAGTTCGCGTTGGATGCGGCCGCACAGCGATTTTCGCGCGCGGCCGCTTTTTTTTGGCCGGGGCATGTATGGTTGTCGATTTCCGAAAGCCAAGCCGTCGTCCCAATGAACGCACCTTGAAGCAGGGCGTCGACTTCTTGAAGAATTGGAGAAAATACATGAAATCGCACAGAGTAGCAATGGTCGTGGTGGGCTGCCTCGGCCTGACCGCATTTGGTGGGGACCCCAAGGTAACCTCCACGGAACTGGATCACGCGCGGTTATACCTGCAGCAAACCCAGAATGGCGTCGTCGGCGCGACCAAGGGATTGTCGCAGGCGCAATGGAAGTTCAAGCCAGCGCCGGATCGCTGGTCGATCGCGGAAATTGTCGAACACATGGTTGTGGCGCAGGAGCTTATCCTGGGTCCCATACGCGAGCAGCTCGCGAAGGCGCCCGTCGTAAGCGAGCGCGACAATAAGCGTGTGGACGCGATCGTCGAGAACCGGCTCCCCGATCGCACCTCTAAATTTCAGGCTCCCGAGATCCTTCGACCCACAGGCCGTTGGACGCCGGCCGTGGCCATGGATCGCTTGTCTAAGAATTACGCTCAGCTTCTCGAGTATCTGGAAAAGACGCCCGACTTGAGGCAGCACGCGGTGGACGCGCCGCCGCTCAAGGCTGTATCCAAGGGCGAGTACGAAACCATGGACGGATATCAGTGGATACTCACCGCCGCAGCGCACACCGAGCGTCACACGAAGCAGATTCTTGAGGTTAGGGCCGACGTGAATTTCCCGGCTAAATGACCGATCCGTCGAGGTTTGAACGTCGTTTCCGTGCCATGATGCAGAAAGGAGATCGATGATGCGCTACATGATGCTGGTCTATTCCACGGAAGGGCCCGATGGATTGGCTCCGGAAGAAGCGGAGCGAATCCGCGCCGGTCACGGACAGGTAATGAGCGAAGCAACTCGAAAAGGCGTGTTGATCGGCGCAGAGCCGTTGGCTCCGACCGGAACCGCGACCACGGTGCGCGTGCACGACGGGAAAACGCTGGTGACCGATGGTCCATTCGCGGAAACCAAAGAGCATCTGGCCGGTTACTACATCATTGACTGCGAGAATCTGGATGAGGCCATCGAATGGGCGGCCAAGATCCCAACGACGTGCCAGGGGCGCGAAGGCTGCATTGAAATTCGGCCCATGCGTTGGCAACCCTCACGCTCCGCGCCGGACCCGATCGCGGAAAACGCCGCTTCTCTGAATGGCTGACATCCGCGGCGCCGCGGAATCCGTCTTCCGTCAGGAATCGGGACGGATCATCGCGAGCCTGATTCGAATCTCGGGGTCCTTCGATCGCGCCGAGGAGGCGATGCAGGAAGCGTTCGCGTCTGCGCTCGCCTCCTGGCCGGTGAAGGGAACTCCGGAGAATCCGGCGGCCTGGATCATGACGACGGCGCATCGAAAACTGATCGACGCTGCGCGCAGAGAGCGAACCAGGCACGAAAAACAAGATTCGCTTGAGTACGAGACCGGGATCGCCGCCTTAACACCGTGCGCGGAGTTAGAAGAAGCCACCATGGATTTCCCCGACGACCGGCTGCGCCTGATCTTTACCTGCTGCCACCCCGCACTCAATGCGGAAATCCAAGTCGCGCTCACCCTTCGGACGCTGGGTGGACTGAGTACGCCGGAAATCGCGAAGGCATTCCTGTTGCCGGAGCCCACGCTGGCGCAGCGTTTGGTACGTGCGAAGCGCAAGATACAAGAAGCCCGGATTCCGTACGAAGTACCGCCGCAAGCCCGCCTGCCTGAGCGTCTCGCTGCCGTTCAGGCCGTCATTTACTTGATCTTCAATGAAGGCTATACCGCCAGTTCAGGAACGGAGCTGGTCCGCAACGATCTGTGCGCGGAAGCGATTCGCCTCGGTCGCGTGCTGTGCGAACTGCTTCCTGGGGAAGCCGGAAATATGGGCCTGCTGGCATTGATGCTGCTCCAACACTCGCGCCGGAAGGCTCGCGTGATGAATGGAGAACTGATCACATTGGAGGAACAGGACCGTACCTTTTGGGATCAAGCCGCGATCTCGGAGGGATTGATACTGGTCGAGAAGGCTCTGACCTTGGGTCCCATCGGTCCATACCACCTGCAGGCCGCCATCGCCGCCTTACATGCCCAAGCCGCCACGTCCGAGGAGACCGATTGGCCACAGATCGTCGCTCTTTATGAACGGCTACTGAGGATGAATCCCTCGCCAGTCATCGCGCTCAACCACGCGGTGGCGATCGCGATGAGCGGGCGCATCGAGGACGGCTTGACTCGAATTGAGGATCTGGGGCGCATGGGCGCGCTCGATCAGTACTATCTGTTCCATTCCGCTCGCGCAGATCTGTTGCGGCGACTGAATCAGAACGCCGCCGCCGCGGCAGCCTATCAAAAGGCGGCGGGCCTCGCTACAAATCCCGTCGAAGTGAGTTTTCTCCATCGGCGTCTGCGCCAATTGCAGGACTAGTGGGGCTGTCCGTGAAACTGACTTTAGCGCGACAGGGCGAATTGGCCGATAGCCCCGTTCCGTAAGGGCTGGGCTGCGAGCGTGATCCTCAAGCCCCGGGCTCACGCCACGGGGCTATCGATAGGGCCCTCCGTCCGTCGATAAAGATTGTTCGCGGACAGCCCACTAGTCGCGATCTAGCGCTGCGCGAAACCGGCTGGACGACACCGACGACACCGCGGAGAGTATCGCTGCGACAGTAGGCTTCGCAGGCACCCGCACACCCGTGTGACGCGCCATGTTTCTTCACAAATCAGTGCGAATCAATGACATGGAAGAGCCAACCATTGGCAGATGGAATTTCTTCGCGGTTGCGACGGTCTACGAAGATCGTTGATTGCCGGCGCACATGGCTAGGCCTGGCTATTTCCCAACAAGGCCGGAAATGCGGCCGGGAATAAAGATCGCTGGAATCGAGTCATACGCAGGCGAGGGCAGCAGTTGCTCAAATCCACACTCCAAAGGTGAAACTTGGCGAAACGAATCACTCACGACCACAATAACGACGGCATCGACCGTCGCGGCTTCCTGCAATGCATGGCTTGGGCCGGGACGGGAGTCGCATGGACGGTCAGCGGCGGCGTCCTAAGCTCTCAGGCCTTCGGCCAAAACATGAAGACCACGAAGGGAGGGCTCCACTTCGTGCAGATCAGCGACAGTCACATGGGCTTCAGCAAGCCGGCCAATCCTGACGTTGTCGCTACGCTTCAAGCGACTATCGACAAGATCAATGCGCTGCCCGATCAGCCGGATTTCATTATTCACACCGGCGATCTGAGCCACGATTCGAAAGCCGCGCAATTCGACTCGCTGGATCAGGTGCTAAAGGGCGCCAAAGCGAAGCAGGTTTACTTCGTGCCCGGCGAGCACGACACTTCCATCGACGACGGAAAGCTGTACCTGGAACGGTATGCCAAGGGCGCCAACGCGAAGGGAAGCGGCTGGTACAGTTTCAATCACAAGGACGTTCACTTTGTCGGTCTCAACAACTCGGCCGTGCTCGAAGGCATGGGGAAGCTGGGTGACGAACAGTTGAAGTGGCTGGAGGCGGATCTCAAAGGTCAGCCCGCCAGCCGGCCCGTCGTGGTCTTCGCCCACATCCCGCTGTGGTCCGTCTACCCCGAATGGGGATGGGGAACTCAGGACAGCGAGCAAGCGCTCAGCTATTTGAAGAAATTCGGTTCGGTGACCGTGTTGAACGGGCACATTCACCAGGTGATGCAGAAGACCGAGGGCAACGTGATGTTCCACACGGCTATGTCAACCGCGTTTCCACAACCGGCTCCTGGAACCGCCAAAGGCCCCGGCCCGAAAAAAGTGGACGACGACAAACTCAAGACGGTGCTCGGGATCACTAATGTTCACAGCGTGGCGAACCAGCACAGCTTGGCCGTGGTTGACTCGACGCTAGCTCCGGCTGAGTAGTGAGCGGAAGTGAACGGAGTTGACTAAATTGTTGAACCGATGTAACTCGTATTCCCTTTGGGCTGGCTTCGTAGCATTAGGGGTGCTAGCGGCCAGCTCGATCTTGTCCGTCAACGCACAGGCACAGAGTGCAACCCGGACTGCCAAAGAGCTCTTCGAGAAGAGATGCGGCGGATGCCATGCGCTGGATCGGGACAAGGAAGGACCTCGTCTGGGCGGCGTTTATGGACGCGAAGCCGCTTCGCTCCCGTCCTTCGAATATTCGGCGGCGCTTAAGAAATCCAAACTCAAGTGGACGGAAGAGACTTTAGACAGGTGGCTCATCGATCCTGATAAACTCGTCCCGGAGACCGACATGACCTTCCATGTGGAAGGTGCGGCCGAGCGGCGCGAGATCATCTCCTATCTAAAACAGAACTCAGGCAAGTAAGGTCTGCGCGATTGCCGCCTGCGGCTTCGTGGTGGAGGTTCGCCCGAAACCGCAAGATGCATCGCGTTTTCATTGAATAGACGACTATAGTACGAAAATGACGGCCGATCCCTTGGTTGTATTGGCCGTTTTACAGAGGCCATCGGAGACATGCTTTTGCTTTCAGGGCAGCCCCAATCGCGGTAAATGGACCATGTGGCAAGCGGCTGGCTCATTGGAGGGATTGGATTACAGTGCGGATCCGGACGCACCAGCGAAGCTCACAGGGAATTAACTCGTAAGGGTTTGGATGCTCTCTTGTCGTGTTTCGCACTGTAGATAAGCACCCCCATCCGGGCCACCAGCAGCATCGCGATCGCGGCCGGCCAGAATTGCCCCAGCGCGATCCACGCGGTTCGCGGCCCCGGCACAGTGGCTGCGTCGAAAGAATATTCGAACTCAATCGACCTCTGCGCCTCGTCCCGCTTCTGCCGGCTCACCACAAGTCGGTCACTCACCACAAGGCCGTGAGGGGGAGCCGCAAGGCAATTCACCAGGTATGCGCTGACTTGTGGAAGATGCCGATTTTCGAAGCGTAACTCATGCCCGCTGCGCGTCGCGCGCAGTTTTATCCCGATCGTGCCCAATCCCTGCCGCATGGCTTCGAGGGGCGGAAAGTTGCTCGCGATCAAGGACAAGGGCACGGGTACGCCATCCACTCGCAGTTCCACATCGCGTGCTACTCGGCCCACATAGGCCCGCTCTTCTTCCGAGGAAATCTTTCCGTCGCGATCCTGGTCGATCACAGCCATCAATACCGGCAGCATTGCAACGCCTGGCGTCAATTGAATCTCCACGTCGATGCTGTCCCGAGTCACTCCGATCAGGGTGGCCTGCAGATACTCGTCCAACCGGTGTCCGGACGCCCGACCGATCAGACACAGAGCGAGAAGAGCGCATGCTCCCATTCGTCGGATCATGACGGTCTCAATGCCCCACTGACTTTTTCCCGTAGTCGTTGGTCGGATCCCGGTAAATGGTATGGATGTGCATCGTCGGATCGCCCCCCAGCGGCTGGGGCGCGTACTCGATCACCAATGTCGGTCCCTGAATCCGATAATACGCGGGCATCCCGTTGGTGGTCGGACCGCTCCACGCGAACCAGGTCCCGGACAGATTCGCCTTGATCTCCGCCATGCGCACCGCCGCTGCCTGTTCGTGGACAATCCCCGCCCACTCGCCCACCAGATCCAGCAGCATCGCCTGCTGGCTCGCGTTCATAGCGGAAGCCTTGATGCCCTCTGGCTGGATCGTTTTTCCGTCCTGCCCCGGTCCCAGGACCAGGTCGGCCACCTTGTAGTTGAGAATCGCCTGCTTTCGCTGCCCTTCATCCAGCGCATTAATGAGTGCGAATGCCTTGTCGTTCTCGGCTCCGAGCGGGCGCACTGTCTTGCCATCGACCGTATACTTCGCGGGCTGCGCTGCCGTGTGGCTGGGCGTGAGAATCCCCTCGCGACCCACCATCGTAATATTCAGCGCCAGATGGTGTCCGCCGAACTGCAGCATCCAGGGGTCCGTCGCGGAAGGCCTGCCTAGAATTGAAATGTAGTACAAGTCGCGCCCGAACATGGGCGACCCGCGCCCGCTACTTGCGCCTTTTAGTACTTCATCGCCTTCGACGATCGCGAGTACTTTTTCGTAACCGCGGTTGCTCAGCATGGCGGCTAGCAGCTCCATCGCGGCTTTCCTCTGCTCACCGCTCAGATCGCCCATCTTCAAGCCCGCCCGCGGAACCATCGTCGTGGGCAGGTTCGACCACTTCATCCGTTGCGCCGCGTCGTTGAACTCGAACAACACCTTCGACCGCTGGCCTTCATCAAGCGTACTCAGAAAGCCGTTTGCGCTGGCCACTATCTTGGAGGCGACGCTCAAAGAACTCTGGGCCGGCGCCAGCCGGCAGCACATAACGGCGGCGAGGAGGCTGATCTTGCTCGAGCCAAGAAGAGTGGTTTTTAGCATGGGTGATCTCCTGAATAAGGATACAGCGATGCTGTCCCGGCCGGATGACGACGCATGCTAGAAGTTGACCGGGCCCGGCCTGCATTGTTTTCAGTACCATGATGAGGAGGAATTCTTGAAATGAGCAGGACCGTGTGCGTCGCGGCGGCCGCGCTGCTTACGACGACGATGCGCATCTCGGCGCATCACGCATTCGCCGCAGAGTACGACGAAAACAAGCGCGTCACAGTCTCCGGCACGGTGACCAGGTTCGAATGGATCAATCCGCACGCGTGGGTGTACGTCGACGGAAAGGATGAAAGCGACAAGGTGACCAGCTGGAGCTTCGAAATGGGCAGCCCCAACGGCCTACTTCACCGGGGCTGGAGACGGACGGAGTTGAAGAAGGGCGATCAAATCACCGTGGAAGGGTATCGCGCCAAGGACGGCAGCAACGTGGCCAACGCCCGCACCGTCACCATGCGGGACGGACGGAAGCTATTCGGGGGCTTCCAAACCACACCCGGCGCCCCCGTCAAGTAGCCGCGCCTCAATTTCGTGGATTCGTTCAAGACCATCTGCATCGCGCGGACCGCCGCCTCAAGCTCCTCCTCGAAAATGGAGATTCCTTCGCGGTAGCTTGCGCGTCTGCCCACCTCTTCAAAGCGACCTGGACTTCCGCGGTGCCGCCGGCGATCTAGGCTTTGCGCGGCCGTCCAAACGTTTGGCTGCCATCATTTGTTTCGACGGGCGCCTCGGCCGAATCGGCCCGTGGAGGTCCGATTCGATCACGTCACACAAATTGCACGGAGTTTTTACGCCTTACCTTGTGAGCCGTTGAACGGCTCCAAGGAGGAACAATGATGATTAAGATTTTGCCGCTGGTGCTGCTGCTCGGATCAGGCGCATTCCTGTCCACACCGGCATACGCTTTGAACTGTGGAGACGTCGTCACCACCAACGTCACACTGACCAGTAACTTGGCCTGCGTCGACAGTAATGGACTCACGGTGGGCGCCAGCGGAATCACGATCGACCTTAACGGATACACCATTTCATGCGCGGGATTGCCCGCCGGGTTCCTGGGCAGTTGTCAGCCGACCGTTGCGTCGCCCAGCAGAATCGGAATCGCAAGCAATGGACACAATGCGGTTACGGTCCGTGGTCCTGGAACGATAACGGGTTTCGACGTGGGAGTAAGTCTGATCAATGGCACGGGACTTCAGGCCCTGGGGCTGACGATCACCGGCCCACAGCCGTCGACCGATTTCCCGGCCAGCAAGCGCCTTCTGACGGTCGGCGTGCTGGTCAACGCGACGCAATGCCAGTTCAGCTTTTTTGCCCCGTCGAATGCAGTCAACGTCGAATTCAACGACATATCGCAACAGACCCAGGGCGTGCAGCTCGACAACGCCCAGTGCGTTCTGGTGGCCGGCAACTACATTCACGACAACGCTGGATTCTCCGACACGCACGGAATCGACCTGATCTCTTCTTCGAACAACATCATCATCACCAATCAGGTGCTGAGAAATGGACTGAATGCGTCGCATCCGGGAAATGGGATTCAAGTGTTCAACGCATCCAACGGCGGCAATAGCGGCTTTAACGATTTGCAGTTCAATTTCGTGACCGACAATTGCGGCGACGGGATTGCTCTGCTCAACGGAGCGCATAACAATAACGTCGCCACCAATTTCGCGTTGAACAACGCGACCAATCCGAAATGCGGTGAAGTGGGATTCGGGTTCTGGGACTTGGATGGCGCCACGCAGGGAGCCGGCAACATCTGGAATCCGAACAATGTATGTAAGACACAAGGCCCCGGCGTTCCGGCTGGCGTCTGCCCGTAATTGAGAGGGAACTTCATCGCTTGCCGTGGCAGAGCTTCACCCAGAGCCTCAGAGAACGCAGAGTGTTTTTCGCGACCTCTGCGTTTTCGGCGCGATATCTTCCTCATTACTCGACGGGACCAGCCGCGCGACTTGAACAGTTATGCCAGGGCCCGCCTCCACGATTTCGCTGGCGCTTATTCGCAGATCAGATAGCTCGCGTCCTTTGGTCAATGGCTTGGACAAATCTCCACGGCGCGGAATACAGATTCGAGCGGCACGATCGCGTACAGATCTTCCCATCGGATCGAGGCTGGAGTTTTGTCCTTGCGATCCACTTCGGCCGCCGCTTGGCCCCAGCAATCGACAGTCCAGCGATTGCCAGAACCAACAGCGCCCTAAGCATAGGTCCTCCTCTTGCCTGCTCACAGACGCGGAATCGTAGAGCAAATCAGATCACTTTTTCGTCATAGACGCAAGAATCGCGGCGTCCGCCTGTTACCTCGCTCTTCGCCTTTGCTGCGCCTCTTCGCCAGGTAGACTAGTGCGGTCATACGCACTGAGCGGACCGAGAATTACCGAGAAAGTTTATTAACCATCCCGGCTGCAACGTTCCGCCCGCGTGCGGCGTCTCTCAAACGAGGAGTTCCATGACTCTGATCCGAAGATTTGCGTTTCTGGCGATTACGCCGCTTATGATGTTGAGAATTGCGGGGGCACAAAGCCCTGCGCCCGCCTTGCCCGATCCTAACTTACAGTTCGTCGACAACGTGATGCGGACCGCCACTGCGATTCACGACCTGGTCCGTGGAATGAATCTACAAAAGTCCTTCGCCGCGTATCCTCCCGGCGATCCGAGGGCCAATCAGCGCACCGCGGAGTTCATGGGCATGGGCGCCGGTGTCGGTATGGCGCTGGGGGAAATGTCGCATAACCCGAAGGGCGCGATGATCGGCGCAGCGGCGGGAGCCGCAAGCGGACTTGTGGCCGATCAGATCCTCCGCCATCAGGCCGCGAAAGCGCAAGCCGCGCAACCCCCGCCGGATCAGATTCCGCCAGACCCGCCGGCCCGGCAGTTCCGCGAGCGAAAAGAACATTAGCGCGCCAGCGCCTTCAAGGAATCGTTCGCGCTGACCACTTCCTAGCGCGTGGAATTGACTGTCCCGTCTATCTGCAGTCCTTAAGCTGCGCACTAAATCCCTGAAGCGGGAGTCGTCCCGTTGGATTGAAGATTGGATCTAGTTTGAGGGTAGTGATTGTATTGGAATGCAGTGCGTACGCCTTTTCAGTGTACTTTCGCTCGAGTACCCGCAGGCACTTTCCTCTTCAATTTGATCTGGTTGTAACCAACGGCGGCCCGGACGAGATTTTTTAGAGCGCGCTCATTCATCTTATCGCCCTCGAAAAAATCTATCGATCGCCACACTCTACCTCCGAGGCCCGCGTTGAAGAGCTGGTCAGGATCCGGGAGGCTCGCCCCGTGGGAAAAGGTAAGCTTCACCTTATCTTTGTGGGCGTTGGCAACCGCGATCATTCCGTAGCGAGACCACACCGGGCTTCCCCTCCACTTCCATTCCTCGATGATCTCCCGGTCGGCCGCAAGGATGCTTTTGCGGATTCTGGCGAACGTTTTGCCACGCCAGTCTGTGAGTCCCGCGATCAGTTGGTCAATACGTTCCGATGGATTCATTGGATTCTTTCATGCGAGTTTTAGTGTAGGCCGCTCCCTTCGAAATAAGTCGTCGAACGACATGGCCTTTCCACATCCACAATCCAGAAAGGAGAATTACAGGAACGACGACCAACCGGACAAAGTCTGCGTACTTTGGAATTTCTTCAAACGGACTATAAATGTAGCCGAGTATCGGAATACTAACGACGATGTGAATCCAGCGAACAATCGAACGTTTAGTGGCTTCCTTCATGATCAATTTGTCCTCCATTCATGATTTTTGAGCCGCCTGAGGCGGCCAATTGGGCGCTTCAATACCGAACTGCTTGGCATACTCGGCATTTAATCGCTGCCAGCCTCCGAACTTCATTGCGTCGGGGCCGACCGTGCGGCCGATGGGGGTTCCACTGAGAAGGCGATCCAGCACATCGAAACAAATGTGCCACCCGGCGGCACCCATGGAGATGTAGCGGCGATCGATGTTGGTCCACAGCGTCAGGCGCGTTCCGCCACCGAAGGCTTCGAGTGCCCATCGCATGTCGAAGCCACCCCAGTTGTACTCAAGCACCGTTGGAGCGTCGGCCCGCGTCACTGTTGTTTCGGTGACGTGCAGCTTGGGCGCACCTACCGTGGTGAGTTTCACCGTGGTTCCAACTATGGCCAGGCTCCCATCGGCGTCGAAGGGAGCCCACTCGCGCAGATGCGCCGGGTCGGTTAGCGCTTGCCAGACTTTTTCCGGGGAGTGGCGCAATTCTCTGACCAGAACGAGCGTCCACTTTTCTCCGTCCTTTTGTACATGCGCCCCGGTGGCGGGACCCGGTGTGTACTGCTCGCGATTGGTCATCTTCTCCTCCTTTTAGTGTGAATAGCGTGCCAGCTGGGTGAGCTGAATGAGGTTGCCGCAGGTGTCGTTCAGCATCGCAATGGTCGAGGCGGTCACGTCGGTGGGTGGCATCGTGAACTCTGCGCCGAGGGCCTTGATCCGCTCGTAGTCGCCCTTGATATCGTCGGTGTTGAACATGAACGCGGGCTGTCCCTGTTGAAAAATCGCCTGCTGATACGCTTTGGCCGCGGGGTTGTTGTTCAGCGCCAGTTGCAACTGAGTGCCGTCCGGTTCTTCGGGCGAGGCCACAGTCAGCCAGCGAAATGGGCCCTGACTGAAATCGGCCTTCTTCGCAAAACCCATTACCTCCGTATAGAAGCGCAGGGCTTTGTCCTGATCGTCCACGTACAGGCTGGTCACTTTGATTTTCATTTCTTTTCTCCTTTGTCACTTTTATTCTTTTTCGTTGGTGTCGCCTGATCCACGTGATCCATGCGGTTGAGGTGGCGTTCGAGAGCATCCACATGAGTGGACCAGAACCGGCGGAACGGAGCCAGCCAGGCGTCGACCTCCTGAAATGGTTCAGGTTTCAGCCGGTAGAGACGGCGCTGTGCGTCCACCGTGGATGCCACGAAACCGGCCTCGCGCAGCACGCGCAGGTGCTTCGACACGGTCGGCTGCGGCATGCGAAGTCGACGCTCGATCTCTCCCACCGACTGTTGTGACGAGACCAGGAGGGTCAATATCGCGCGGCGGTTCGGCTCCGCAATGATTTCGAATACAGATTCCACTCTCTTTTTATACTTCAAAAAGCATATACGTGTCAAGGTATATATAAGCCCCAGGGCAGGGCTAGTTTGCCTAAAATATTAGGCAAAATATTGCAATTGGCTAGTATGCATAGTATACTAGGCATTGTGCTGGATCTGATTTTCATCGGCGATCGGATCGCCGAGCGTCGCAAAACGCTTAAACTCAGCCAAGCCGCGCTTGCGCGGAAGGCGAGTGTTAGTCGCGCCACGCTCGACGCGCTCGAAAACGGACGCGCCGGCGAACTGGGTTTTTCAAAGCTCACTAAACTGCTTGCCGCGCTCGGGCTTGAGCTGACGCTCCAGACCGCAAGCTCGCGGCGCCCCACCCTCGACGAACTGATGCAAGAGGATCGCGATGATAAAAGTCTGGACAGACGCCGCTGAGGCGGGGCTGCTTGACCGTGAAGGCGAGCGTGGCAGCACGTTCGCGTACCTGCCCGATAAGCCCGCCGCACGGGCGGTATCTATTACGATGCCGGTGCGCCTCCCCTCGTGGAGTGTGAGCTTTGGCTTGCCTCCCATCTTCGAGATGAATCTGCCGGAGGGGTTTCTGCGCGAGCGTCTGCGCCTTGCATTCGCGAAAGCCACCGGCACCTTTGACGAATTCGACCTGCTGTCGATCGTTGGCCGCTCGCAGGTCGGCCGCATCCGCTACACCGGCGACAAGGAGCAGCTGGACGAGGACGTGCCGTTTCAGTCGGTCGATGAGATTCTCGAACGCAAGCGCGGTGGCGACCTGTTCCGCTACCTGCTGGAGAAGTTCGCGTCCTTCTCCGGTATTAGCGGAGTGCAGCCCAAGATCCTCGTGCGCGACGAAAAGGCCTTCGCCGCGATGGAGCAGTCAGGCCACCGCCCCTCGCATAGCTACAAGGGCGCGACGCACATCGTGAAGCTGTGGGAGCCGAACGCATTCCCCCAGCTCGCCGCCAACGAGTATTTCTGCCTTACTGTGGCGCGTAAGTGCGGACTCGACGTCCCCCCCGTTCGCCTGGCAGAAGACGGCATGGCGCTGGTCATCGACCGCTTCGACCTGCGCATGGACGGGACCTATCGGGGATTCGAAGATTTCTGCGCCCTCAACGCCCGCCGGACCGACGAGAAATATCGCGGCAGCTACGAAACCCATGTGATGAAGCGATTCACTCAGTTCGCGAATTCCACACAGGTCAACGAGGACACGGAGAAGCTCTTCATCCTGATCGCTCTTAACTGCGCGCTTCGCAATGGCGACGCGCATCTGAAGAATTTCGGGATCGTCTATGATGACGTCCAGGGCGAAGCACGTCTGGCGCCTGTCTACGATCTGGTGACCACGTCCGTGTACCTTCCCAAAGACAGCCTGGCGCTGAGCCTCAACGGCACGACCAAATGGCCAACGGCAAAGGAACTCAGGAAGCTCGGCGAAACCAGGGGCGGAGGTACACCCGCGAAGATCAGGCAGATTCTGGAGCGAATTGCACAAGCGATTCAGGAGACCACAACGGAAATCCAGACCTATACGACGGAGCATCCGGAGTTTGCGGAGATCGGACAACGGATGCTGGAGGAGTGGCAGAGCGGCGTGAACACCTCGCTGCGCGGGTGAAGCTTTTTTCTTGTGGCTATCTCAGTGCTGAACTACCACAGCGTTGCGACGTTACGGCGGCACAACACGACGATTCTGTAGCCGATCTTTGCTTCTCGCTGCGTGATCGTTGCATGATGTCGTCTCAACACTGTGCGGCGGCGCGGTTCTTGCCGCGGATCGCGTGGCCGTAGATTTCGGCGGTCGTGCGGACGGACGAGTGGCCGATACGCGCGGAGACGCTGGCGAGGTCCACTGAGTCGCAGCACATTGGAGCGATGCTCCCTTGCCACGCCCTAGGGTGAAAAGCAGCGCGGCACAGAGTAACTTCATCCATAAGAACTTAACGGATATCTGCCCCCCTTGACAAGACTACAGGCACGAGGATATATGTGTTGGATGTCTTTTACCTCCAATCGGTTAAGCGTCGGGCCAGCCCTTCTGGTCTGCCTCGTCATGCTGTCCACTTGCCCTAACGATATGTTCGGGCAGTCTACAGCGGCGCTCCAGGGAACCATCACGGACGCGAGCGGCGCAGTTGTGCCGGGCGCGAAGATTGTCGTCCACAACCAGGGGACCGGTGAGGAGCGAACCGCCGAGTCCGATTCCGCGGGTGGGTATATGATTCCCGCGCTGGCGGTTGGAACTTATCGAGTCAATGTAACCGCGCCTGGGCTGCAGAGCGTCGTCGCGAACAACGTTCTGCTGGAAGTAGGGCAAACGGCTGGGCAAAATTTTTCGCTCCGTGTCGCTTCAAGCACCGAGGTAATCGAAGTGACCAGTTCCGCTCCGGTGGTGACGTCGGAGACGGTGACTTTAGGCGAAGTAATCGATCAGAGAACTGTGCAGGAGATTCCGCTGAACGGGCGCCATTTCCTGGATATAGGTTTCCTGGTGCCGGGTACCGTGACTCCCCCGCAGAATGCCAATCTGGCGGCGCCCTTGCGTGGCCAGGGCTTTTTCGGGCTCAATACCGCGGGTGGCCGTGAAGATACGGTCAACTTCATGGTCAATGGAATCAACCTGCACGATTTTGGCGGCGGGAACCAGATCACGTTCCAGCCTACGATCGGCACGATCGCCGAGTTTAAGATGGACAATTCGACGTTCAATGCCGAGTACGGATTCAAATCGGGCGGGATCGTCAACATGGCGACGCGCAGCGGCACCAATCAATGGCATGGCGAGATCTACGAGTATCTCCGCAACCACGACATGGATGCTCGCAACTTTGGAAACCCGATCGGACTTCAGCAAGCCCCGTTTCATCGCAACCAGTTTGGTGGCAATGGCGGAGGGCCGATCAAAAAAGACAAGACATTCTTCTATCTGAGCTATGAGGGCTTGCGGCACCTTCAGGGCCAGCCTCTCTCGGCTACAGTTTTGTCGGCGGCCCAGCGCGCCCAGGCTCAGGCGACCGGCGATGCGGTCATTCAGAAGTTGTTGCCGCTGATTCCTCTGGCGAATTCCCCGGGAAACGTTTATGCCAGCACGGCGCCGGCTCCGGTGACTGCAAATCAAGGTTCGGCCCACGTCAGCCATTCCTTCAACGATGCGAATCGCATGAGTGTCTACTATGCCTACCAAGCCGATCTGCGAGGCGAGCCTCCTACCACGGTAAACAACAACCTGCCGGGATACGGCGACATCCGAACAGGCAGACGCCAGCTGATGACCATCAATGACACGGACGTGATTAGTTCCACGTTTGTGAACGAATTTCGCCTGGGCTACAATCGGCTGCACCTGCCCTTCGATCCCCAAACCACGCTGACCGCCACTCAATTCGGCATCAATAGCGGGGTGCCTGCGATGCCGCAGATCAACATCGCGGGAGGCTCGCTCGAATTTGGCGGCAACAACGGCGAGCCGAGCTTTCGCGGCGACTATACGGCGGTAGCCTCCGACACCCTGAACTGGGTGCATGGAAAGCACTCCATCAAATTCGGCGGCGAGTTCCGCCGGAACGACAACAACAACTACTCGTACACGCCTGGAACGTTCACCTTTCCCAGCATCACTGCGTTTATCAACGACCAGGCGAGCGCATTCAGCGCGAATCCATCCAATCGTTCCAGCCGCATTTTCGTGAATATGCTAGGGGCATTCGTTCAAGACAGCTACAAAGTGACGTCGAACTTCATGCTCGAGATTGGATTACGTTATTCCTGGTATGGCACGCCGACCGAAGCGGAGAATCGCTTTGTGGTGTTCGACCCGACCACCGACTCACTGAACCAAGTTGGCTCAGGCAGCGGGCCCAGCAAAGCGTATGACCAGAATGCGCTAAATTTTGAGCCGAGAATCGGTCTTTCGTGGGACGTTTTCAAGAACGGCAAGACCGTGGTGCGAAGCGCCTACGCCATTCAAACGGACGGCCCGAACACGGGTCAAGTGATCCCACTGGCGCAAAATCCGCCGTTCGCTTTTCCGGTTTCGTTCTCTCCCACGGCCAGCATCCCCTTTGTGAGCTTCGGGAACGCCTTCAGCGCTGTCGGTGGAATCGTTTCCCCGACTTCCGTGGTTCACAATTATAAGAACGACTATGCTCAATCGTGGAACTTTAATATTCAGCAACAGTTAGCTAAGACTTTCAGCCTCCAGGCGAGCTATGTCGGAATGAAGGGCACGCATCTCAACATCGAACGCAATTACAACCAGCCCACCGGCGGCGTTCGCCCGTATCCTTTTCTGTCCGCGTCAAGCCCTATCGATCCCGGCAAGCAACTAGGGAATATCACAGTGATGGAAAGCGACGGAAACTCCTCCTATAACGCACTCTGGGTTACCGCTACGAAACGCCTTTCGAAAGGACTGCAATTCAGCGCGTCGTATACTTTCTCAAAGTCGATTGACCAGGTTTCGCGCACGGCCCAAGGTTTACTCGTGCAAAATAGTTACAACCTGAGAGGCGACCGAGGCCTCTCCGATTTCGACGCCCGGCACCGCTTCACGTTGAACGGAATCTACGAGCTGCCGCTGCACGGGAACCGTTGGAAAGACGGATGGCAGTTCGCGCCGGTCATCACCTTGCAGAGTGGCAATCCGATCACCTTCAAGACCACCAATACCTCGTTTACCGGCGCTGCCACGTTGCGCCCGAGCGTGACCGGTCCGGTACAGACGGGGTTTAGCCCTTCTTCCAACGGTAACGCGACGTTCGTTGGATATATTCAGAATCCGACGGTGTTTTACGACCAGGGAGCCGCCTATGGAAACCTCGGCCGCAACGTGATTATCGGACCCGGTTTTGCCAACGTGGACATCGCGCTGATGAAGCAGACGATGATTCGCGAGAAGATCCGATTGGAAATCCGCGCGGATGCCTTCGACGCCCTGAACCATGCCAATTTCGGACAGCCGGGTGTCACGGCGGGGACCAGCACGTTTGGACTGATCAGCAATACCAGATACCCGACGGGAGACTCCGGATCGTCGAGACAGATGCAAGTTGCCATGAAGCTGGTCTTTTGATGGCCAAAAAACGGGCTCGATCGGAGCGCTCCCTCAGTCCGCTACAAACGGGGAAACTGCACCCCGGCGTTTGCTATGCCCGTGCGCATACCACTTCGACAACCGAGCGGACCGGATTGAGCGGCGGACCAAGTATGCCCATGGTGTTTGTTTGATCGTCGCAGAATAGGAGAGGCGCGTGAAGGAGGCTGACATAGGGAATTGATCTCTGAAGAACGACGTTTTGGCGCTCCAAAGTCACCCATAGTGATTCGAGGGCGTTCGATGAGACAAGGAGCAGGCGCGCCGCAGAGTCGTCACCAGAAACAGGGCTTGCTCCCGTGCAGTGGATTTGATACGAGCGCTTTCTGCTGGCCCGTTGCGCGTCCCCACGTATTGCCCGTAAGTCTATGAGGAATTGGTAGCGCTAACGGGAATCGAACCCGTATTTAAGCCTTGAGAGGGCTCCGTCCTAACCGTTAGACGATAGCGCCAGGAATTTCAATTATACGATACCAGCGGTTTACCTCGCGGGCCGCTGTAAATCTTTCAGCTCCGCGGCGTTGACTTCGGTGATGATCTTCGCGTACCCTCGCGTAACCGCCTCCAGTCCTGTCGGCGGAATGATCTCCGACGTTTCGTGATCGGAATGCCAGTACAGACCCGTGTCGATCAATTGAATCGCTGGAGCGAACTGATATATGCGTCCGATTTCGCCCGCGGGCGTCCGCGCTGGAATTTCATTCGTCGGCACGCCGAACGACGCATATGCTTTGACGACGATGTCTTCCAGCTTCGGGCTTCCGCCGACATACCACGTCAGCGTCGACGCCCAGTTCGATTTTTGAACGGTTCCGTTGTTGAGCAGCATCTCCGTCGCAGCGGTGTGCTCGCAGTTGATGATCAGAGCGGTTTTGTCGAACACCTCTTTATGCTGGGCCAGCCATGTCCCGCTCTCGGCAGTCCCATCGTGGTGGCCGGTGGTGCCCAGGAAATGAATGGTCCGGCGGCGGCGCTCTTTCGGAATCTTCCCGAAGTATTCGGCCAGCCCGAGCATAGTTGCGACGCCCGTTCCATTATCGTTGGCTGCTTCAAACCACCCGTCGCGGTGCGCGATGACGAAGATGGTTTCGTCCGTGGTTCCCGGCAGCGATCCCCATACTGTTGACGATTTCATTCCAGACTCAGGTTTCACATCCAGCCGGATCTTGACGTGCGGCGGTTTACGATCGCGCGACTGGCCGATCATTTCGCGTACCGCCACGCCGTCCTGCATGCCCACCGAAAATGTCGGCACGGTACTGCCGACAGGATAAAACTGCGTCCGGATGTTGCCCGGAACCGCCAGGATCACGAAAATCGCCGCAGCGCCTTTGTCGCCAATACGCTTGATCGCGCCGCCGTTGATGGTGCTGTGGCGCGAAAAATAATCCGTGCTGTAGAAAAATGCCGCCTTGCCGTGCAAGTCGCGCCCGGCTAGATCGCCTTCGGTTCCGAATCCGACATCGACGGCTTCCAGATCGATCCCGTCGGATGGCGTGCCAGGGGAGCGATAGGTCGGTTGCGCGCTGTCGAGCGGCAGTGTTTTTCCTTCGGAAGACGCGGTGACGGCCCACGCTTGCGGCATCCACTGCGGCGGCAGATCGAAGGATTGCTGATGCACATCAGTGAGTCCGGCCTTGCGAAACTTTTCGAGCAGCCACTGCGCATTTTCCTGGTCGGCCTCGGTTCCGGCGATGCGTCCCCAGAACTGCGGATGTCCGTTGTCGCGATAGCGGCGCGAAATGGCCGCCTGGTCGTCGACGTAGGTCTTCAGGTGGCGGCCGTCGATGGAGGCGTAACTCTGATCGGACGGCGAGAGGTTCCAGCGTAAATACGAGTCCTCAAGCGGATGGAGCGGCTTCATCGGCTCCTGCGGCGGGCGCGTTTGGGCGATCGCTGGAATTGCCAGCACGAAAAAGTGGAGTGTTCTTCGCATGGAGGACTCCTTGGGTAAGAATCCTATCATGCCGGCGAATCCTGAGGGCGACGCGCCTAAAAGCGCCGGTTGGCGACTACTCCGCGTTGCGATCGTACTGCATCGCGCCGGCGAAATTACCTTCAGGATCTTTGAAGAAAATGAGGGTCCCGACGCCCGTGATGGTCACTTTGTTCATGACGATCTTGCCGCCGTTGGTTTCCACCGCGGCGGCCACACGATCGATCGACTCCACTGAAATCGTGCATTCGAATCCGTTCATGCGCTCGCCTTTCACCAGTTCGCGGCGTTGCTGCATCGCGCCCTGAACGCCGGGATTGTTCTTGTCGCCAGTGAAGACCTGAAAAAATCCGGGCGGCCCCCAGGGCTGAAAATTCCAGCCGAAGACGTTTTCGTAAAAAGATCGGGCACGCTTCAAATCGTCGGCGTTGATCGCGAAGTGGGCAAGGTTGGTCGGCATGGGTTCACTGTAGGACAAAATGCCAATGGCGGACTTGCGGTAACCTGCCAATGTATGTCGAAATTCCGCCAACGGCCGAGAAGGCATGAAGATAGCCTCCGCATCCGAAGTTTCGCGATCACCCTGGGAAGCGGATCGATTATTCCGCCGCACTCCGACGCGTGGGACCAGTTAATCTACGCGTCGCGCGGCGTGATGAGCGTCCACACCGACACCGGGTCGTGGGTGGTGCCTTGCCATCGCGCGGTGTGGGTTCCGGCGCGAATGCATTACTCGGTCGAGATGTCTGGAACCGTCTCGATGCGAACGCTGTACATTGCCGCGGGATTGTCGAAGTCCCTTCCGCGGACGTGCTGCACGGTGAACGTTGCGCCCCTGCTGCGCGAATTGATCCTGTACGCAGTTCGTCTGGGACCGCTCGATTCGAAAATCCCGTCGCAGCGCAACCTGATCCGCGTGATTGTCGATCAGCTTCAAGCGCTTCCCGCGATCCCTTTGCAGCTTTCGACGCCGACCGATCCGCGTGCCGCTCGAATGGCCGCGATGCTCCAGGCAAATCCCAGTGACGATCGTCCGCTGGAACAAATCGCCCGATATGCGGGAGCCAGCCCCCGCACCATCGAACGTCTGTTCCGTACCGAGACCAACATGTCTTTCGGAAAATGGCGCCAGCGGATGCGCATTCTCCATTCCCTTCGATTGCTCGCATTGGGCGAGGCGGTGACCGCGGTGGCGATGGAAGTGGGCTACCAGAGTCCCAGCGCGTTTATTTCGATGTTCAAGAACGAGCTTGGAACCACACCCGGCTCCTACTTCCAGCCGCAGCAGGGCTCTACTTCAGCTCAGGCTTAGCGCCTTCGGGCAATGGATAGCGATCCACATTCAGCACCATCGACACGAAATGGTAGTAACCCATCACGCCGATGAGGTCCATCACTCCGCGCTCGCCGAGGGTTTTCGCCGCCGCATCGAACGTCTTATCGCTCACCTGTTTGGTTGCCAGCAGCTCAGTGCAAAAACTGTAGACGGCTTCTTCATCCGGCTGCATCGACGCGGGCCGCTTTCCGGCGGCTATCGCGTCCGCGATTGAGGGACTCACGCCGGCTTCGAGCGCATAGCGATGGTGCGCATACCACTCGAACTGTGAGTTCCAATAGCGAGCCGTAATAATGATGGCGAGCTCGTTCAGCTTGCGCGGAACCGAGGAATGAAAACGCAGATAAGCGCCCAGTTTTTGCGCCAGGTCGCCCATCTCGGGACTCCGCAACATCGCGTTGAACGGTCCGTCCATGGTGCGCCGCTCGCCCGAAAGGAGATGGTCGGTGAGCGTCTTCTGTTCCGGCGTCATCAGGTCGTAGGTGAGCGGCTTGAAACGATCCCCACGCAAATGCAGTTCTTGTGCGTTAGCCATCACCGCAAAGCATAAACCAAGCAGAATCCGCATATCGCCTCCAGTTAGCGTGGGGCTGCCGGCCCCACATTATTGCTTGTAAATCGTTCCGCCCTTCATGACGAACTTCACTCTTCGCAGCGAGCCGATATCACTTATCGGGTCTCCATCCACGGCGATCAGATCCGCGAGCATTCCGGTCTTTACTTCGCCGATTTCCATGTGCAGCACGCGGCCTGCAACCGACGTCGCCGATTTCAGCGCGTCCACTTTGGACATGCCGTAGTCCACCATCAGCTCGATCTCTTTGGCGTTTTCGCCATGCGTGAACACGCCGACGTCGCTGCCGCTCAGGATCGTGACGCCGGCATCGAGCGCGGCCTTGAAGCTCGCACGCTTACGCTGGATCCCTTGTGGCTCCGGCGCTTTTCCATTCCATCCGGCGTACTGCGCGGTCGAATATCCCGCCGCAAGCGTCGGGCACAGTGCTACGTGATGCTCGGCCATCAGTTTAAAAACTTCGGGCGTGCCGCCATCGCCATGCTCGATGGTCTCGACTCCGGCGAGTGTGGCTCGGCGCATTCCTTCCGGTGTCGCACTGTGAACCGCCACAGGAACTCCGGCGTTCTTCGCCGTCTCCACCGCAAGTTTCATTTCGTCGATCGAAAATGTGGGATGCGCCCCCGGCGACGGGCCCCAGCGGTAGTCGCCATACAGCTTGATCCAGTCGGCTCCATGACCGATTTGATCGCGCACCGCGCGGCTCAGACTGTCGATCCCGTCGGCTTCCTCCGAGCCTTGCGGCACATGCCATTCGGGAGAATAGCCCTTGGGTCCGTAGGATCCGGTCGCGACGATCGCGCGGGTTGACGCGAGAATGCGCGGACCCGGAATGATCCCTTGACTAACTGCCTGCTTCAGGTCGACGTCGGCATATGCGGCCCCTTCGGTCCCCAGATCGCGCACCGTGGTGAAGCCGGCCATCAGGGTGTTGCGAAGATGATTGGTCGCCCGCGCCACGCGCATCGCGATCCCTTCGTGCGCCACCTGATCGTTCCAGGTGGTTTCGTTGTAGGGGTGTAGAAGAACGTGCGAATGTCCCTCCACCAGTCCGGGCATCAGCGTCGTGCCCGGCAGATTGACCACGTTCGCGCCGGATGCGTCGACGTTTGGGCCTGCGGCTTCAATACGATCGCCGGAGACGCGAACCGACCATCCTTCATGCATCGATTCGCCATCGAAAACGCGAGCCGGTTTGAGCACCGTCGTAGGACCCGCTTCGCGCGCTGGCCTGCGCTGTGCCAGTGCCACGACGGGGAGCATCAGAAGAAGGAACTTGCGGACAGTTCGCATTGCGCCATTATAGATCGGCGCGTCATTCCGCCGAACGTGCTTCATTGGATTCTGAACGATCCGCCCGCGATGGGCACCTGCTATGCTTAGTGGCCAGTCTGTATAGAAGATCTGAAACGCGGAATGTATTTCAGACACTTTATAGGAGACGGGCTCAGGGGGACGGGGATGATCAAGACTTTACTTTTAGCCGTGGCGGCGCTTGGATTTGCGGCGGATACTTCCAGCGATGCCTTTTATGCGGCGATTCGAAACAATGACCTGGCGAAGCTTCAGGCTCTGCTGAGCGGAGCTGGCGCGGCAACTACCGCAGTGAACATTAAGGACGATCGCGGCATCACGCCGCTCATGTACTCAGCCGTCGCCGGTTCGGCGGACGCCATGCATCTGCTGATCGAAAAGGGTGCGGACGTTAACGCAACCAACGCCTTCGGCTCCACTGCGTTGATGTGGTCGGTCACCGATCTCTCAAAGACACGGCTGCTGCTGGATGCGGGAGCTAGTGTCAACACTGCGTCAAAGGCCGGCCGCACTGCGTTGTTGATCGCCGCGATGAGCGACGGCTCCGCTGAGATCGCCCGGCTGCTGATCGCCAAGGGCGCCGACGTGAAGGCAACAGATGCGGGGAATTTCACCACGTTGAACGCTGCGACGGTCGGCAACGACACGGAGACGATCCGCCTTTTGATCGATGCCGGCGTAGACGTCAACACGCCGGGAGGCCCGGGAATCACTCCACTAATGAACGTCGCGCTTCACGGGAACACGTCCGCGGTGAAGATGCTCCTCGCGAAGGGCGCGAACATCAATGCGGTTTCGGCCCCGGCGTTCAATGAGGTTAAGAACGGGTCCATCGCTCTGGGGAACTTCACTCCGCTGCTGCTGGCGGCGAGTTACGGGCCCGTGGATCTGGTCAAGGCGCTGCTCGACGCGGGCGCGAATGTGAACGCGAAGGATGTTCGCGGGATGACCCCGTTGATGCTGGCAGTGGCTACGGATCGGCAGAATCCGGAGTTGATCCGCCTGCTGCTCACCAAGGGAGCGGACACCAAAATGAAGAGCCTGGCGGGCGAGACCGCCGCCGACTGGGCGCGCAAGTTTCCGAACGCTCCGGCGCTGAACCTCTTGGGTGCCAGTGCTCCACCGATTTCACATACGATTCCCGTGGCGAATTCACCAACCGACGTTACCAGCGCCGTTCAGAAAAGCCTCGCTCTGCTCGAGAAAACCAGCGCGCAGTTCTTCGTGAACGGTGGTTGCGCATCGTGCCACCACCAGAACATCACAGACGTGGTCGCGTCCGTAGCCGGCTCGCACGGCATTCGTGTCGACGATAAAGCCGCAGCGGACCGTCAAAAACTCAATCGAGCATTTTTCGGCGCGACCGGGCCATCGCAACTGGAGCGGCTCGACATGCCTGGTTCGCCCGATGTCCCGCTATACGCGATGACTGCCATGGCTGCTACTGGCTACGCTCCTGATCGAGTGACGGATGCGCTGGTCTCCAACTTAGTGGCGCAACAGACACGCGACGGACACTGGCTGGGGCTCGGCGCTCGGCCGCCGGTAGAAGACGGAGATATTTTCAGGACAGCGCTGGGCCTGCGGGTGATGACCATCTACGGCCCTCCAGGACGTGCGGTTGAAATGAAGGATCGAATCGCCCGCGCTACGGCGTGGCTCCTGGCCGCGAAACCGGCTTCGTCAGAAGATCGCAACATGCAGCTGCTGGGTCTTCGCTGGTCCGGCCGGAAGTCCACGGAGCTCCAATCGTGGGCCAAGCAAATTCTCGCCGAGCAGCGCGCCGATGGTGGATGGGCACAGCTTACGGGACTGGAAAGCGACGCTTACGCGACGGGGCAAACTCTGTTCGCCCTGGCCGAAACCGGAAGTCTCTCGCCGCAGGATGCCGCTTACCAAAAGGGAGTGAAATACCTGCTCTCTACGCAGCACGACGATGGATCGTGGTACGTCCGCAGCCGCTCCCCAAAATTCCAGCCGTATTTTGAAAGCGGATTCCCCTACGGGCACGACCAGTGGATCTCCTCCATGGCGACGGGCTGGGCCGCCGCAGCGCTGGCGCACGGAATCGAGCCGGCGAAGAAGAGGAGCGCGGAATAGAATTATCTGCCGCTAGGGTCCTGACCCACAAGGTCGCAGCATAAATCATCGTCTCTCGGATTCACGCAAAGACGCCAAGACGCAAAGGACGCCAAAAGTTTTCTTTTGCGTTGCTTTGCGCCTTGGCGTCTTTGCGTGAACATTGCTTTTGCCGAATTTTACGGTGAACTTTTGATTCACCACACTAGGGCACGGATCGCTCGAAGACTTCGAAACGAGCCTCCAGGTCAAGTTGCACCTTGGCCTTCTCGCTCGATTTCAAAAAATCCTGACAGGATTTCGAGTGCGCTCCAGCAGCACACGCTGGGGCCGCGACTCGATACGACGAATCCTTCCAGTAACTCGCGCCCGGTAGAAACGAGTACTCCAGGCTGTTGCGAGCCATCTCCTTCAGGTCGCCGTAGGTCAGGCCGTAGATGACCGCCGCGCGAACATACTCCTCGGTAAGGTGACCTCGGGCGACACCTTCATCGTCGGTCGAGAGCGCAACCGGCACGCCGTATTTGCGATACACGGGAAACGGATGATCTTTGCCGCGCACGCTGAGAATCAGATCATTGCTGCTTAAGTTGATCTCGACCAGGACTCGCTTCCGCTTCATCGTGTCGAGCAATGCGAGAGCATCGGTTTCATACATCACGTCGACGCCGTGGCCGATCCGCTCCGCTTGCCCGATCTCAACTGCTTCTCGAATGTGAAATCGAAGTCCCTCCGGTGGAACCAAGCCAGACGCTAACTCTCCAGCATGTAGCGACACGTGAACCTTCGGATACAACCGGCGCGCATACTCGACCATCTTCATCTGCACATGATAGTCGCGCATCGAAATTACGCCATCTTCCGGCTGGACGAAATTCACGCCCACGACGTGAGGATCGTCAGAAGCGAGCATGAATCCAGCTAGCACTTGCGCAAAGATTCGCTCTTTGGGAGATTCACGAAGCACTTCAAAGAGATACCGGACTACCACGTGGCATGCGGACGAATCGGGTTGCGCTTCACACGCGAGCGCGGCGCGAAGCCCACTCTCCATTTCATCGACGCGAGCGCGCATCTGGCTCACAACGGAGGGGAGTCCAGCGGCCATCAGTTTTTCCCGCCCTCTGTCGAAGTCGTCCAGAGTGCCGATCTGCGCTGCAATCGCGTTCGCCGCTGTTCCATTGATTGCCATCAGTTCCAGGTAGGACTCGTTCTGCTGCGCGGCGCGGCGCACGATTTCGGCGATGAATTCGCCGCGATGCGTGGGCTTGATGGGGCCGAACTTGCCGAAAGTGGCAAAGAAATGGTCGTGCGCCGATTCGACGCCGGGCACAAAGTTGCGCATGGAAAGGCTGTCGATCACTTTGGAGGCGAGCGAATTGTCGGCTTGCGCCCGCGACGCTTCCACCCGGCCATCTCCGCATGGCGACGCGACGATCGCGTACGTTTTCAAGTCCACGCAAAGGCCGTCCTCGGCGGCCGCGCGAAGGTAACTCTCCGCATAGATTGCCCCGGTCACGTGATTGTGAAGATCAGCGCCCTTCGGCATCCGCAGCAGGAACGCATACAACTCCTGTGGATGGGTGCGCAGCTCTCCGAATCGCTGTTCGATTGCCGGCGAGGCCCCCGTGGCGAGAAACTGCGCGAGCCCTGCTGCCAGCCAAATCACAGGGGACTTCATTTCCGCCACGTTAGCATACCTCGGCCGGCGTCTTTCATCATTACTACCTGGCGCTCAGGAGCGGGCCTTCAGAATTGAAGATGAATCCGATGTGGCCGCGCACTTCATTGCCTCGCACCAGATCCGTCCGGTTCGACCAGGAGATGCCGATCGGCATTCTGAGCCCCGCTGCAGGAAGCTGGAGCGTGATCATCGCCTGCGCCACATACAGAGATCCCTTTGTGTTCGTTAGGACCGTGGTCCCCGCCGGCGTCAACGGAATTCCGCCGTTCGGAATCGTTGTCGCCCCCGATGGAACCGTGAAAATTCCAGGATTGCGTTGATATTGATAATAGGCGCCAATGGAAAGTTGAGCGGGTGAAGTCGCCGCGCCCAGTGGACGATCGAACTGGATCGCGACCTGGGCATCGCGGAGACGACTGGTGTTCTGCGCGACTCCAGTCGGTTCCTCGGTCTGGTAGACGTCGATGCCTCCATTGATGGTGAAAGTTCCGGGGTTGGCGCAGGCAGGGCCGTTCGTTAAGTCCAGTGGCTGAGTCTTGGACGTGGGAGGCGCGTTGCCGCATGCGGCCAGATCGCGGCTGCCTGGACTCATCGCAAAAGAGAATTTTGTGTTGATGATCTTGGGCTGAAGGGGAGGCTCGGAGTAGGTCGCCAGTATGAGCAGCTGAGGCGCTGTGATCATGTTGCGTCCCAACTGATCCTGCGTGGCGAAGTATCTCGCGTAAGCCTGCTCCAGGCCTTGCAGCTTGCTGTCGAACTGGTCGTCCAAAACTCGCATCTTCGCGGCCAGGTCCTTCAGTTGCGTGTCAAACACGTCAGGAACCGATTTGGGGTTGGCGGCGATGGCCTTGGTGATTGCATCCCGCGTAGTCGTTAGCCACTCGCTGTATTCGGGAGACTTTTGCATCGGATCGAAGAGCGTGCTGACACTGGTCAACAGTTGGTTGCCGGCAGCGGTCAGCGTCACCTTGTTTGCTCCGAACCATTTCAGGAAACTGTCGTGATACGCCTTGGAACGCAGATCGCGCTTGTTCAGAATCGCGTACTGCGCCGTCGCACTGGAGAACTGATGATTGTTGAATATCGTCGAAATATCGACCGGCGCGGCTGTTCCCGTAGTCTGCCCGGTCAGGGTCTTGGTCCCTCCATTGCTGATATTGAAGGACGCAGAAAGGTCGAGTCCGCTCGCCCAGCGCGGCTTGCAGGAAAGACGGCCGCTCACGCACGGGGCGATTACATCCTGGCCGCTAAGAAAACGAAACAGGCCGTCGCCATTGGCATGCAGGGTAACCACGTTCTGGTCGACGGTCTGAGCAATGGCGCCGGTCTCCAGCGCGAAGCTCACCAGCGAAGTCAGACCCGCCTTTGCAACTACACTACTAGAGGCGCCTGTGGAGGGATTAGCTCCCAATTGCTGATCGACGCGCGCGGCTTCGACGCTTTTTAGAAAATCTTTGAAGGCCGATTTGACCGATTCCGGCGACAGCGAGTAATACAGGAAACCGAGCGTGTAGTTATCCAGGACGTCCACCGCTTCTGCGATGCCCTTCCGATCGCTTCCTGGCGCAAGCGCACTCAGATTCAAGCCACTCATCCGGTCGGCCAGGGTGCGACTATCGTGCTGCGCCGAAACCACGACACCAGCCAGCATCGTCAAGCCGGTTGCGTTGAGGAATCGATTACGCGGCATGGATTCGAAAGCTCCTGACTGGATCGTGAAACTCGAATGTCTGGCGCAGTCGGCTTGCTCCTCCACCACAGTCTTCCTTGACGCGCACTTGATCCCCGCCTTCGGCACCGTTGATGGTGACCCGGAGGATGTTGATTCCGGTCTGCAGCGTGATCGTAATCTTGAAATCGTCTGAGACTGCGACGCCCTCATCGTTGAACAGGGCAGATTCAATCAGGGCGGTGCCGGCGTCATTCTCCAGAAATAAGGTCGCGGATGAACCGGTCGCGCCAAGAAATGAAAAGTTGAGCGTCGGATCGTCTCTAAGAAAAATGGCATTTGTATGGGCATCTTCCAGCGTCGTGATTTTACTCGCGCGTAACCTTGCAACTGCAGGGAATTGGAAGCTATGTGATGGAATTAAAGAACATCGAGCGAACCGGATCGAGTCACTCGGGGTCCGCCCGGGGGATTCAGGCGCCGCCGGTTGGTCCCAAAACGAAGCAAAGGATGCGGTATACTGTTGCTTACGCCTTACGAGTCCTGGCGCAGGAGTTGGCGCTTGCGGACGGCTTTTCCTATCTGTACGGGTGGCTGTGGCGGGAGCGTGTGGCGAAATGGACAGGTGGGTGAGTGGTTAAAGCCAACAGACTGTAAATCTGTCCGCCCTTGCGGCGTACGAAGGTTCGAATCCTTCCCTGTCCACCATGAGTTATTGTTGTAGGGTCGCTCCTCATGGTCGCGGTCCGAAGGGCCGTTGTAGCTCAGTTGGTAGAGCGCGTCCTTGGTAAGGACGAGGTCACCAGTTCAATCCTGGTCAACGGCTCCAGATCCTCTTAGTTTGAACTAAAGAAAGATTATGGCGAAGGAAAAATTCGATCGCAGCAAGCCGCATGTGAACGTGGGGACGATTGGTCACATCGACCACGGCAAGACGACGCTTACGGCGGCGATCACGCAGACGTTGGCCAAGAACAATCCGAAGG
>Ga0210403_10000289_pt1 | contig 55345 bp, 46 predicted proteins | sample IncBWC19MmetaG_FD_150863 | JGI IMG/M metagenome (GOLD analysis project Ga0210403, IMG submission 150863) | Forest soil microbial communities from Barre Woods Harvard Forest LTER site, Petersham, Massachusetts, United States - Inc-BW-C-19-M | ecosystem: Environmental > Terrestrial > Soil >...
TCCAGGCCTGCGGCAGTCGCCCTTCGTTGACAAAGCTGGGAGCCGCGGGCACAATGAAAAAGCCTCGTTGGTACTGCAACTCCGGCTCGCCCGGGGTTTCACCCACAGCACTCGTGCCCGAGTGGCGGAACTGGCAGACGCGCTAGCTTCAGGAGCTAGTGATCGCAAGGTCGTGGAGGTTCGAGTCCTCTCTCGGGCACCATCTAATCTCCCTTCGTAATGCGCCGCTTCGCGGGCGGTTTTTCCCGCTGCCTCACGCGCTCACTGCTTTGCACTACGGTGGCTTGGCAGTTGACGCTGGCTCGATCCTCCGCCGCGAACACTGAACCGCCCTTCTCCCTCGCTTCTTCGACAAGTCACAGATCGTACCCTTGCCCTGTTCACGCCTGAATCAGTATTCCAATTCGGAACATAAACAACCTTGGTAACAATTCAAACCTCCCTGTTTTCACTGACTTACAAGCTCTCGATGTGGCTTCCGGATTGCACTTCCCCCATTTGGTGCGGACTTCACCCCCATCCGATTGCTATTCCTAGATTGGCGACCGCCTCTGCTTGGCGGCTCAAGGTCGAATCGACGACGCTGGTCCAGCAGTGTCAGCCAAAGAGGAAAAGAAACCTGCCGAGGAGCTTCGAAATGAAAAAAATTCTATTTGCCGTTTTCGTGTTGAGTATGGGCAACCTGACCTGGGCGCAGTCAGCCCCGCCACTTGGTTCCTCGCAGAGTTTCGCAGTCCTCGGTGCCACAACGGTGACCAATTCGGGCGCAACAATCGTCAAGGGAGACTTGGGTGTGAGTCCCGGTACAGCGGTAACCGGCTTCCCTCCAGGTACATTGAGCGGAGGGACGATCCATGCCAACGATGCGACAGCGGTCTCAGCGCATGCCGATGCGGTCACCGCATACGACGCACTGGGAGCGGAAACCTGTGGGACCAATTTGAACGGGTCAATTCTGGGCACGAGCGCCGGCGCCGTCACACTCACCCCTGGCGTCTACTGTTTTGTTGCAACTTCGGCCCAGTTGACCGGAACACTAACTCTCAATGGTCCCGGCGTATACGTGTTCCAGGTGGGCACCACGCTGACGACAGCGAGCGCTTCCTCCGTCGTCCTTGCCAATGGCGCGACAGCAGATAATGTGTTCTGGCAGGTCGGCACCTCCGCCACTCTCGGCGCTAACACTGCTTTTGTGGGAAGCATTCTCGCAGACATAAGTGACACAGTCACCGCCGGCAGCAGCGTTGCCGGACGGGTCTTTGCACTGAATGGTGCTGTGACTCTGGACACCAATGCGATCACCGAAACATCCCCGGCAGTTGGCCGTTGGGAGATAGTTCACACGAGCGGAGACAGCTCTGCTCAAACGGCCCTTTATCCAGGCGGATTTTCCACTTTTCTTCTTTCCGGTGGCACAGGCTACACGTACGGAACGTTTGCTAACTCGATCTGCGTGATTGACGATGAAGCCTTCAACGTCGTTCCCACTTGGATGGGATTGGGCGGAAATAATTATCAGATCACTATTACGGTCGATAATCTGGCAGCCGCGCCAAACTTCTCCTTTATTTACACCGGCACCTACGCATCTACCCCTATTCCTGGCGATTCTTCTGTGTCCATTCCCACGATTACAGGAACATACTTCCCTGTAGGAGATGCTTCTGCTTGCAGCAACGCTTCGGCAACGACTCCAGGCACTTTTATTGCTACATTCCTACCGACTATTTCATCAGGATCGGCCGCTGGATCACTGGATGGTTTCAGCCCGGGTACCGTTGGCGGTCCGCCGTTTGACTCGACAGTGAATGCTACCGTTAACTTCAGCACGCCGTCATCCCCCGGTGAGATGAACGGTACAGTGTCTCTAGATTCCAACCCGACGTTTACCGGAAACGCATGCTTTGCCACTACAGGCACCACTGTCAACACTTTAACCATTAACCCAAGTTTGTCGGCGCAGTCAGGCATAATTTTACAGATATATGCGGAAGGTTTTGACCCACTAGGCGCGCCAACCACTCTAGTCCTCGACGGCTATGCGGCCAATTTGTACACTACGGCTGCCAACACCGACCCAACTGCAAACCAGATCACCAGTACCGAATGGGCTGCAGGCGCCGCCATTGGTGAAGATAATCCGGATGCCGGGGTCCCCGGGGTTGCCAACGATGGCACAAATAATGTCATAGTCCTGTTTTACGGTGTTTTAGGTGGGGCTTGTAATGGAGCAGGCGGCGCCGACGCGCCATTTCATTTCATTCCGGGCAAACCCCACCTCCATAGGCACAGAAAACACCACCGTCGCGATAACCGGCCGATTTCGAATCGAGATCATGCTCGCGCCAGACAAAGTTGAGAGCAGGAATTTTCTCACCGTGGTTATTCTGAGGGGTTTGGCATGGAGACTATCTTGTGGCGCATCGCATAGTGAATGAGTTCCGCCAGCGAGTGGAGGTCAAGCTTGAGCATGATCTTTGATCGGTGTGTCTCGATAGTCCTCACCGCGATTCCCAGCAATGCAGCGATCTCTTTATTCGTTTTCCCCTCGGCCAGGAGACGGATGATTTCTGCCTCGCGAGGAGTCGTTCGGGCGCCTGCCCGCTCCCCTTGTTGATGCCGGCTTTTTGTTTTGAGAAATCCATCGAGAACGATTTCGGATACTTTGGGCGTTAGGAATCGCTTACCCTGGGCAACGGCCTTCACGCCTTTCGTGAGGCAGTCCGTGAGATCAGATTTCAGAAGGTACCCGTCAGCTCCCGCTTCTAGGGCACGGCGCACCATCTGGTCTGACTCGTGCATCGAAAGCACGAGAACCTTAATATCCGGAATTGCCTCTCGCATTTGGCGCGTTACCTCGATTCCATCCAGTTCGGACATGCCGATATCGACTACAGCCACATCCGGTTTCAGCTCTATAGCTTTTTGTACTGCTTCTCGGCCGTTTGTTGCTTCGCCGACGACTCGCCAGCCCCGTTGGGAACAGAGGACCGCCCGCGCACCACGCCTCACCAACCCATGGTCGTCAGCTATCAGAATTCGCAGGTTTTTCACGTTCGTTCTCCCCAAGAGGTATTGTCACCCTCACCGTCGTGCCGTGACTGGTGGAATCAATCTCAAGACGCCCGCCGATCAGCTTCACTCGCTCTTGCATGCTGGGAATGCCCACACCAAGTTCAAACCCAGGCTCTTCTTTCCCTCTTTGTTCACTCGTAGAGAGGCCACGGCCAATGTCGCTAATTTCCAACTTGAGCTCCGAGTTACGATCCATTCGTATTTTGGCTCGGTTGCACCCTGAATGGCGGTGGATGTTGGTGAGGCTTTCTTGTACTACCCGGAATAACGCTAGCTCGATCTCTCGTGTCATCCGGCCGACACGCGCTGACAGCTCCAATTCCACCCGGATCCCGGTTCGATTGGTGAAGCCCTTCACATAGTCACGAATCGCGTCCTCTAATCCGGCCTGATCCAATACGGGTGGGTGCAACACGTAAGAAAGCGTGCGCACTTCACGGATGCACTTTTCCGCTAATGCGTTACACTCGGAAATAAGCCAACGCTTTTTTCGCTCCTTCGAAGGAGTCGAGCCACTGAGTTGACCTAGCATGGTTGCTAAGGCGACGAGATCTTGGCCTGTAGAGTCGTGCAAATCCCGGGCGATCCTTCGCCGTTCTTTGTCCTGCCAGCGCAGGAGCTTGCCGGAAAGGCGCTGGAGTTCCTCCTCGGCTCGCACACGCTCGGTGATGTCACGGCAAGTGCCCGCGAGACGAACGGGCTTTCCTTCTTCATCATGAAAGGCTTGCCAACGCTCCTCGATGATCTTGATGCGGCCATCCGGCATGGCGATCCGATATTCGACCGTTGAAGGCGAGCGCTTGTCGAGGGACGCTGCAAACGCTGCATCCACTTTTACGCGGTCGTGCGGATGAATGAATTCCAGGAAGTTTGGACGCGTGGGATGGAAACGAGACGGATCAGTCTCAAAGATGCGGTGGGTCTGCTCTGACCAAATCACGCTCAAGTTCCGCAGCTCCATTTCCCAACTTCCCATTTTCGCCATTTCCTGAGCCTCGACCAGCCGAGCGCGCTCTCTTCCCAGTAGCGCGACAATCTGGCGCTGTTCCCTCTCGCTCGATCTGAGGGCTTCCTCCGCCCTCTTGCGCTCGGTGATGTCGCGAATGAAGCCCGTGAAGATATGGCGGCCCTCGCTCGTGAGTTCTCCAAAGGAGACCTCCGCGGGGAACTCCTCACCGTTTTTTCTTAGGCCGATAAGCTCCACCCCCTGCCAGTTCATGTGCCGTTGACCGGTCGCAAGATAACGTTGTATAGCAACCTTGTGCAGCTCACGCATAAACTCCGGCATCAAAATCGTCAGCGACCGTCCTATTACTTCGGATGAGTCGTAACCGAAGATTCTGATTGCCGCGGGATTCACAAAGAGGATTTGACTAACTTCGTCGATGCTGATTATTGCGTCGGTCGCGGTGTCGACAACTGTACGGTATTGTTCCTCGCTATGCCGCCGCGCTTCTTCAGCCTTCTTGCGCTCGGTAATGTCAGTGGCAATACCGCCAGTTGCGTATATGTTTCCGTGAGTATCGAACAGAGGAAATTTGTGGACGATGCTCGTAAGTGGTCCGTCCACATGGATGGCTATTTCCTCAAATTCCATGGCGACGCCTGCGCGGAGCACCTTAAGATCATTCGCTCGATATTCAGCGGCCTGTTCAGGGGGAAAGATCTCGCTATCCGTTTTGCCTTTGATTTCCTCCTGGCTCATACCAAACACTCTCTCGATTTCTCCGTTCACCATGAGGTAGCGGCCTTCCGTATCCTTCAAGAAGATCCAATTGGGGCTGTAATCCAAGATCGCGCGAATGCGCTCCTCAGCTTGCCGCAGTTCCTGTTCGGCGCGCTTGCGCTCCGTGATGTCCAACGTGGTGCCAACAAACTCGAGGATGTCACCGGACCTGTTAAAGACCGGCTTACCAATGGCATGGACGTATCTAAAGGGAGCGTCTGGTAGGGCTATTCGATAATCCAACTCCCAATTCCTTCTTTCGGCGACTGCTGTACTGATTTCCGATTCGTACTTGGTCCGGTCCTCCGGGTGAATCCTTTGTAGAAAGATCTCGCGAGTCAGCTTGGTCTTGTCCGGATCGATCCCGAAGATGCGGTAAAACTCCTCTGAACCAAACATGTCACCGGAAGAAGGATTCCACGACCAGACACCCATTCGAGCCATCCTCTGGGCCATGGCCAGATACACCTCAGCGCGGCTCCGTTCCGCAATTTCCCTGCGCAGCTCCTCGTTGGCAATTGTGAGTTGTCTGGTGCGCTGGACCACACGTTCTTCGAGCCGTTCGTTGAGTCGCAGGACTTCCGCCTGCGTCTGCCTGTCCACCGACGACGTCACGATAGCTGTGCCAAGAACAAGAAATGTAACCATAGAAATTCCATAGGCGCCGAGCGGCGAGATGCTCACAGTGTGCGATAGGTTCGGAAACACCGCAGCGGGCATGAAGCTGACTGCGGCCATGCCGCTGTAATGCATCAAGGAAATAGCGACACCCATCACAGCTGCGCTGATGATCTTGGCCAAAGTGGTTCCCCTGAAATCTTCGCGGTAGTCGAAGGTGAACATCAGCGCGGTACGGGAAAACAAGATCGCAAGCACAACGGACAAGGCCACGAGTGCAGAGTCAAAGCGGGCTACCGCCGCCATTCGCATGGCCGCCATGCCAACGTAATGCATGGCTGCTACGCCGCCGCCCATGATCAGGCTGCCAGCCCACGCCTCAACAGGCCCCATTATTTGTCGAGTCGCTATATGGAGTGCTATTGCCGATGCAAGGACACCTATCACGAGGGACGCCAGAACTGTGGGCCAGTGGTAGGCTACTTGCACCGAAAGGTGGAACGCCAACATCCCCTTGAAGTGCATCGCCCAGATCCCGATGCCCATCGCAATGGCGCCACCGGTCAACCAAGTTGCCCGAACCCAGCCGCGCGCGGCGGTTACACGCCCGCCAAGATCGAGTGCGGCATAGGAAGCGGCGATGGCGATTAATACCGAGCGAGCGACCTCGCTGTAATCGTAGGAACCTACAAGGGGTGTCCCGGTCTGGCTCATGGTGCCCCGCTGCAGATATGGTGCGCTGGGTGCACATCGCTTGGGTCACAGCGATACGGACATGGGAACGATTTCAGCAACTACCAGCGTAACCCATATCAGCAGCCATTATTATACCAAAAGTTTACGCACGTAGTTTTCCCTATCGGTAATAGCTCCCCGGCTTAAATACTCTCGTAGTGGATTGCACTACGTAATTAGCAGTATTGAAACCGTGTGCCTTCTTTCGTGAATATAGTCTTAGGTGTCTTTACACGAGGAAAGAAAGCTCGAAAGAATGGAAGAACTCGCCGACCTCTCTCTCGCGGCGTTCCATAGGCAGCCTGGTTTTGGCGGCCTTATCGGTGAATCTGCTTCGATGCATCGTCTCTATGAGCTGATCGAAAAGATTTGCCTGGGCACCTCTCCCGTTCTCCTGTTGGGTGAAACTGGAACGGGAAAAGAATTAGTAGCGCGTTGCATTCACTTCATGGGGTTGCGTGGTAATAAGGTGCTCGTTCCGATTGATTGCTCGGCACTGACTCCCACATTGGTCGAGTCCGAGCTCTTCGGCCACGTCAAAGGTGCCTTTACAGGCGCCGACCACTTGAAACGGGGTCTTCTCCAAACCGCTAGCGGGGGGACCGTTTTTCTGGACGAGATAGGCGAGCTACCCATATTCTTGCAGGCCAAGTTGTTGCGTGCTTTGCAAGAGAAAGAGATAAGACCTGTCGGATCCACGGAGAGAATTCCAATTAATGTTCGAGTCATCGCCGCTACGCATCGGGACCTGGAAGCAGGTGTCCGGGCGGGTACGTTTCGTCAGGACCTCTATTTCCGGTTGAACGTCGTGCAGATCACGCTTCCCGCTTTGCGCGAGCATAAGGTCGACATTCCCCTATTGGTCGCCTATTTCCTGGCCAAATTCTCCGTCCCGCGGCAGCCGAGCCGCACACTTTCAGACGACGCATTGCGGCGATTGTTGGCCTACGATTGGCCCGGCAATGTTCGCGAACTGGAGAACGCTATCGAATGTGCTCTGGCTTTAAGTCCTCATAGCGTTCTGACCGCAGATGACCTGACTTCGATCCTCTATCGTGCATCGGCGCCGCATGTTTCCGATATCGTCGAACTCCTCCCTTTGGCGGAAGTCATACGTCGCGCCCTTTTGCATGCACTGCGGGAAACCGGCGGGGACAAGCTCGCCGCCGCACGCCTGCTAGGCATTGGCAAGACCACCCTTTATCGCAAGCTCAAGGAATACGCCGCCACTCAGCAGCCAATAGACCGGGATACGGTTTTAGGAGCATTACACAATGGCACAGAAACTTAGTGGACGCGCCGTAGAGAAGCCTGATATTGCGAGCGGGGAGCTGGCTAAGCTCTTGCTGAACTCCACGGCGGAAGCAATCTATGGGATAGACATGCTGGGTGACTGTACGTTTTGCAATTCTGCGTGTCTTCGCCTTCTTGGTTACAAGAATCAAGTTGCGCTCATTGGCAGGAACATGCACACCCTCATGCATCACACTCGCCCGGATGGAACGCCTTACCCTGGCGGCGAATGCCGTATTTACCTGGCGTTTCGCCGAGGCGAAAGTAGCCATGTGGATGACGAAGTCGTCTGGCGTGTCGACGGAACGAGCTTCCCCGTTGAATATTGGTCCTTTCCAATACGCGAGAACAACATCTTGACGGGTGCTGTAGTAACTTTCATCGACATCACCGTGCGCAGAAGTGCGGAGCACGCGCTACAACAAAGTGAGAAAATGTTTCGCCAGTTGGTGGAAAACATCCGGGAAGTCTTTTTCATTCTAACTCCAGATCCGCCGAGAATGTCTTACATCAGCCCGGCTTACGAGGACGTTTTTGGAAGGCCCGGTCACGAACTTTACACCCGCGCCGATGCCTGGATAGATGCGGTTCATCCGGAAGATCGCGATCGTGTCCTAAACATTTTTGAACAATCCGTGCGGGGTGTCGCAACCGCCATGGAGTATCGGTTGAAGCGGGCTGATGGATCGGTCCGTTGGATTCACTCACGTAGCTTTCCCGTTCAGGATGCCCAAGGCAACTTGCGCCGTATCGTTGGTATCGCTGAAGACATAACCTACAGAAAAAGAGAGCTGAAGGAGATGGAATTCGCCAAGGTAGCCGCAGAAACTGCCAACCGGGCAAAGAGCGAATTCCTCGCCAATATGAGTCATGAAATCCGAACGCCCATGAATGGCATTATTGGCATGACCGCCCTCCTGCTCGACACCCAGTTGACCGCTGAGCAAACCGAATACCTTCAGATGGTCAAGACCTCGGCTGACTCGTTGCTGACCATCATCGAGGACACTCTCGGGAAACCGGAGAAGCCAAATCCTCTCTTCCCGTAATCGAGCCACTCTCTACTCACCACGCCTTTACCCTGAGGCTAACCGAGGGGCCAATATCTCCTTTAGATTCCGCACTTACGAAGAAACCGGCAGGGGGGCCGCGCTATGACTACTCCGCCCGAATCCACCCCGCCTCCTCCATCCGGTGCAACGCCGGATACAGCGACCCCTCCTCCACACGCAGCACCTCGCCGGAAATGTCCTGAATCGCGGACATAATCGCGTATCCGTGCAACCCCGGCCGCCGCGAAAGTATTTTCAAGACCAGCAAATCCATCGACCCTTGCAAAGCATCCGCCTTGGCCATGCTCAGACCTCTCCATACATAGACGTCTAAGCATCCAAAAAGTTCCGTCCAAATATTTCTTGGGGGACCTGCGATAAAGCTCTACGGTTGGACAATGCCTCGGCGGATGGCGTAGCGGACCAGACTGGCTGTTTCGTGGATGTCCAGTTTCTGCATAAGGCGCGTTCGATGCGATTCAGCAGTTTTCACGCTGATATGCAGCAAAGAGGCCACTTCCTTAGTGGACTTACCTTCGGCTATTAACTGGAGCACCTGCTGCTCCCGCGATGTTAGACGTTCTTTCATCACGGCAGACTTGCCTCGATAAGCGTCCACGACCGCCTGCGACACCCCTGGGCTGAGGTACACCTGCCCCCGCGAAACCTGCCGGAGGGCCTCCAGCAAATCGCTGGCCGCCTGGCTTTTCAGAACATAGCCCCGCACACCGGCATCCAGAGCCTCGGAGACGTACTGCTCTTCGTCGTGTTGCGTAAGCAGAATCGCCTTGGTTTTTGGGAACGACCGGGCCACTTCGCGCCCGGCATTCAATCCATTCAAAACCGGCATGCTGATATCAAAAATGGCGACATCTGGTTTGAGCGAATCCACCAGGCGCAGCGCTTCCTGGCCATCAGCCGCTTCTGCGACTACTTGATGGCCCTCGCGCTCGAGCAGCGACTTTAGCCCCTGCCGGACGAGCACATGGTCATCGGCCAGAACGATTCGGATGGGCATCAGGCATCTCCCTTGGAATCTGAATGAAAATCTTGCTTCCCCCGCCCCGCGCGGAATTGACTGAAAAAGTCCCTCCAATGGCATTCACACGTTCGCGCATCGCTATGAGCCCCAACCCCTTGGTCCTCTTGGACTGCAAATCCGCTTGATCGAATCCCACACCGTCGTCGTGGACTGCGCAGCGGAGTGTGGAGCCCTCGTGATGGACTTCGATCCGAACGTGTCTGGCCTTCGCGTGCTTTGTAGCATTGTGCAAAGCTTCCTGCACAGCCCGGTAAAGCACCGTTTCATGCGCTTCGGGAAGGCGGCCTTTTACACTGGTTTCGAATTTCACTTGGAGACCCGTACGCTTGGTAACTCCTTCCGCAAGCATACGAATGGCGGGAATCCAGCCGAGATCATCGAGGATTGTGGGCCGCAGTTCGTGGGAATACCGGCGCAGTTGTCCTTCGACCTGGTTCAGCAAATCTTGTAAGCGTGCCACTTGCTGCTTTTGTTTCTCAGGCAAGTCGTATGCGAGTTCCGCCAGCGCCAGATGCACAGCCACAAGCAACTGGCCGGCTTCATCGTGGACCGCATAGGCGATTCGCTTGATCTCTGCTTCCAGAGTTTCGTTCAAGCGCCGCAGTGACTGCACCGCTTCCTGAAAACCGCGATGCGTCATCTCGAACGGGGATAAGCTTTCCGCAAGGAAACTGGCACCGCAGCTCAGCGCCTCCTTCTGGAATTGCGCGTCTGCACTCGAATCGAATATTTCCTGAAGCGCTCGATGGTGAAGCGTGGCAATCTCCAGCAAGCTTTTGCCTTCCGTGATGGCTCTCCGGCCCATCTCGTAGGCAACTCCCAGCGTGACCTCGCTGCTATTTCGCAGGTGTTCGAGCAACGCGGATTGGTACTTCTCCTCGAACGTTTCCGCTGGCTTGGCCTTGGGCTTCCGCGCCCTCTCCTTCTTCATGGCCGAATCCCCGTGAAGCGCGCCACCAGTACGAGCGCGTCGTCCGTCCCGCTCTGATACCTCTTCAAAATTCTTTCCGCTGCTCTCTGCGGAGATTCCAAAGTCGTTAAACTCTCCACAAATTCGCTCCGCACTCCATCCGTCACAAATACCAGAGTATCTCCCTTAAACACAGGCAGCACCGCGGCCTGCAGCGCGGGGAGTTGGCCGCCAACCACTCCGCCCCGCAGGAGTAAGACTTCCTTAGCGGTTCCGCTCTTGGAACAGCAACGCATCAACACTCCCTGAACGTTTCCGACGCCCAGCCACGTCATCATGCCATGTACCGGATCAACCGACGCAAGACTCATGACGGCGCCACGCGTGGCCCGCAGTTTTTCATGGCACCGCTCCACGATCGAGATAATTGGCGAATTCACTTCTTGCCTCAGCACCGCTGTTGCCGCTTTTGCTGCGTTGGCTGCTTCCTCCCCATGGCCCAGACCGTCGATCGCTGCTATCAGTAGACTACTCTTGCTGCAGCAAACCAGGTGATGGTCGCCGGATTCTTTCTCGCCCGGAACTATAAATTTCGCGATCCCGTACTCGACCAGCGGTGTATCTACGGTTTCCACTTTTTCACCGCCACCGTTGTTCCCCGGCCCACTCGCGACTGCAAATCAAATTCGTCCATGAGCCGCCGCACTCCGGGTAGTCCCAGCCCCAAACTTCCGGAAGTGGAGAATCCATCTCGCATCGCTTGCCGGATATCCGCAATCCCCGGCCCGCGGTCCGAGGCGATGACCAGTATTCCCTGCCGGCCGGAAGCCTGTATCCCTTGAATCGCCACAACGCCCGTGCCGGCGTACGTCACAATGTTGCGCGCCAATTCGGAAATGGCCGTCGCAACAAGCGTGGCGTCCCCCGGCGAAAAACCGAGCTCCACCGCCAGCGTACGGCCCTTCTGGCGGGCTGCGACAATGTCCTGGTCCGTGTGGATGACCACTCGGATTTCTTGAGCCGCCCGCATCCCCATCCTAGTTTATGTTCTTGAATTTTTGCGTAAGGTACGCAAGTCCTTCTTCCAGGTCCAGCGCGGTGGCAACTCCTTCCAACGTCAATCCGAGCTGAACCATCGCAAACGCCACTTCGGGTTGAATACCCACAATCACTGTTTCCGCCCCTCGCAACCGGATCATATGCGCGATCTCCCGCAGCGTTCTTGACGCGAAGGAGTCCATCACGTCCATGGCCGTCACATCCACGATAACCGCACGCGAGCGAAATTTTACTACCTGCCGCACCAGGCCGCTTCGCAACTGGTTGAGATCGGCGTCGGAAAGGGCTGCCTGAAACGTGGCGATCAAAACCTCCCCTTGCTTGAGTATTGGGACTTCCACGTTGCCCCTTTCTTCGGACCTTCTAGCGAGGTTCTGCCAGCGTCACCACTTTGTAGCCCAGCAACCTCTCCGCCTGCTCGATACCGCCTTGCAGATCTCCAACAGTGTTCATCTTGCCGAGGTCGACTCCGATCGTCACCAGTGTTTGCGCGATTTCGGGAGAAAGCCCGGTGACGATCACCGTTGCTCCAAGAAGCCGCGAAGCTTCTACCGTTTGCACCAGGTGGTTCGCGACCGTCACGTCCATCGCGGCCACACCGGTGATGTCGATAACCACGACTTTTGCCCGGTTCGTGCGAATCCCACGGAGCAACTGTTCCGTCAATTGCCGTGCGCGCTGCGGATCGATGACTCCGATGATCGGCAAAATCAAGAGCCGCTCTCGAACCTGCAACACCGGCGTCGAGAGTTCGCGAATGGCCTCTTGCTGCTGACGGATAACGCGTTCTCGCTCTTGGACGAATCCTACCGCCACCGTGTTTGCAATCCGGTTCGCTGCCGGCTCGTACGCGTCTAAAATCCGATTCAGCTTTTTGAAGTCCGTTTGATACTTGGCGAACAGAGACCGTGCCAAAACGTCACGCAAAAGGAGAACGATACCCACGACTTCGTGTGTCTCAACTCCGCGCGGGATGATGCGTTCTGAAAGGTTTCGGGCGTACGCCTGCAAGGCTTCAAAGGTTTCCGTCTCCAGGGCTTCCACGTAGCTGTCGTAAACCGACGTTGCTTCCGCAAAAATCTCTTCCTTGGTCATCGCCGTCAGCAGGCGCGCCTCAGTGATGCGCACCACCCATTCCTCGCGCAACTGTGTGCGGTTCTGGCGAAGGTGGGCGACCAGCTCGCGGAGCAACTCCGAAGGTGCTTCGCTCCCTACCAACTCCACTCCTCTGCCTTCTCGTTTTGGCATGGCTGGACTTCCTCCATTTGTGCGCCGCGGACCGGCAGCCAGGATAAGGCTGCGGTCAAGGGCCTAGCCAACGAGAAATACCATTACTTCCATGCCAGCTCAATCCGGGAAATCCCCGTCCGAGGCATCAGGTGTTTACCCTATTCCCCGCGGAAGTCGCCTCCGGCATCCCTTGATTTCCAGGTATTGCGCATTTCACCCCACTCTCTTCTAGGGGAATCACCTGCGAAAGATTACAGTCCCTGCCTGCTTGTTGCGGTGAGTGCTCCGTGGAATTATGGCCCCAGCAAACGAACGATTCATTTGCCGCATATTCCGGGGAGGTCTTATGGGAGTCCACCAAACAAGGTACGCCAGCGCCACCGCCACTCTCACCTCGAGTCGCCGAGTTCTCTATATGGACCGCAAGAGCGCCTCTCGCCAGCAGAGCCTCGAGGAGACTCTCGCCTCCGCTGTACAGGCCTCGGACACCGAACTCGACCAAATCCTGCAAGAGGTAGACCAGATTTCGACCGCCCTGAAGTCGAAGGACCCCGACCATGGCACCGTCCGGGTCGCCGGTCATCCCGCCGTTTGGAGCGCGGTCAAGCAAGCTCTGCTGGACCGCGAACTCCGGTATCTTGCCCTCACGGACGATCTTACCTGCCTTTATAATCGCCGCGGATTTTTTGCTGCTGCCAGCCAACAGCTCAAGCGCGCTCGCCGAAATTCCGAGACTCTTCTCCTCTTTTTTTGTGATGTCGACAACCTTAAGAAAATCAATGACACTTTCGGCCATCAGGAAGGCGACCTCGCCTTGATTCGCACCGCCGATGCCCTCGAACAGACTTTCCGGGGTTCCGACGTTCTCGGTCGCCTCGGCGGTGATGAGTTTGTCGTCTTGGCTGTGCAAGCCTCTCAGACCTCCGAAGAAGCGATCCTCAACCGCTTGCAGAAGTTTCTGAAAAAATCAAATGGTCCCGGAAGCCCGTACTCGCTCAGTCTTAGCGTCGGCGTCGCTCGCTTTGACCCCAAAAAAGCCGTCACACTGGGTGAATTGCTCGCGCAAGCCGACGAAGCCATGTATGAAAAAAAGAGGAAGAGCAAGCTGGTTGCTAAGACCGGTATATAACCCACCTCGCTTGCCAGCATTCGCCGAACGCAACTCGTCTCGACCCACCGCCTTATGGCGATCAGTACGACGCCGCATCGCGAGCAGCTGAACTTTAAATCGCGATCTATCGCGCTTCTCATGTAGTCCCCTTCGGGGTTGACATCTTACCCGAGAACGAGCATTCTTGGGTGACATGTCTACCCAAGAAACCAACGACCGCCTGGAATTGCTGCAAGGCACTCTGGACCTGCTGATCCTCCGCACCCTTATCTTTGGATCACAGCACGGGCAAGGGATTGCCCGCGCGATCCAACAAACATCCGAAGAAGAACTGCTAGTTGAACATGGCGCGCTCTATCCCGCGCTGCAGCGTCTCGAAGAGCGCGGCTGGATCTCCGCCAAATGGGGAACGTCCGCAAATAACCGGAAAGCGCGGTTTTACTCGTTGACCGCGACAGGCCGTAAACAGCTCGTGAAGGAAACTACCAAGTGGAATCGGCTGACGGCCGCCATTGGACGGATTTTGGGACCTCAGACGAAAAGGAGCTAAGCCCATGTTCCGTCGCAAACGCAAAACGGCCGATTTCAGCGCCGAAATCGAAGCGCACATCCACCTCGAAATGGAGCGTTTGCGGGAACAGGGTCTAACCGAGGACGAAGCGCGAGCCGCTGCGCGGCGAGCGTTCGGCAACGTCATGCGAGCCGAGGAACGATACTACGAATCCCGCCGCTGGCTCTGGTGGGATCATCTCCGGCAAGACGTGCTCTTCGGCCTTCGCACGCTTCGCAAGTCTCCGGGCTTCACGGTTGTCGCCATCCTCATGCTGGCCCTCGGCGTCGGCGCCAACACGGCCATCTTCAGCTTCATCGACGCCGTGCTCCTGCGCTCCATACCAGTGAAAGATCCGCAACAACTCGTTGTCTTCAACTGGAGCGCCCGTGCAAACCCGAAACTCCAGGGCCATAGCGGCTATGGCGACTGCGCGGATCAAACGGGCATCGGCGATTGCTCCTTCTCCATACCGTTTTACAAAACCGTTCGCGCGCAAGCTGGCGCTTTCTCCGGCATGGCCGCTTTCGCCGGTCCGCTCGACGTCGACCTTAGCGGCAACGGCGCCGCCAGCATCGTCCGCGGCCTGTACGTTTCCGGCGATTTCTTCTCCACTCTGGGCGTCAGCACTTTTATCGGCCGCCCGCTTACTCCCTCCGATGATTCACCGTCCGCGCCGCCCGCCATCGTTTTGAATTACGCTTATTGGGTCCGCGCTTTCGGAGCCGCTCCGTCCGTCCTCGGCCGGACCGTCCGGCTGGATAGCACCACCGTCACGATTGTCGGCGTCGCCGACCCGCACTTCACCACTCTCACGCCCGGCAAGCCGCTGGATTTTTTCATGCCGTTCTCTGTTGCTGATAGCGTCCGCGGCGAGTGGTGGGGTAACGAAGATCGTCTTTCCGACCCCACCAGCTGGTGGGTCGTTATACTCGGCCGTCTCAAGCCCGGCGTCTCCATCGGCCAAGCGCAGGCCGCCGCCACTACAATTTTCGGCAGCGAAACGCTCCACGGCGCGCCGCCGCTCTTCAAATCCGAAGATGTCCCCGCCGTCACTCTTCGTCCTGTGCGATCGGGCCTTGACGGAGAGACCCGCCAGATCGCTCCAGCCCTCTACGTCACCGTGGTCATCGTCGCTTTCATTTTGCTGATCGCCTGCGCCAACGTTGCCGGACTCACGCTGGCTCGCTCTGCCTCGCGCCAAAAAGAGATGGCCGTTCGTCTTGCGCTCGGAGCCGGCCGAGCGCGCATCGTCCGCCAGCTTCTCACGGAAAGCATTTTGCTGGCCTGCGCCGGAGGAGCGCTCGGCGTGCTCGTCGCTGTCTGGGGCGTCGACGCGATCGCCAGTCTGCTTTCTAACGGTTCCGGCCAGCCGTTTCCTTTCGCCGTCGCGCCGGACTGGCGTGTGCTCCTCTTCACGCTCGCCATCACCTTTCTTGCCGGAGTTCTTTTCGGCCTCGCGCCCTCGCTGCGCGGATCGCGCGCCGATTTGACGCCATCCTTGAAAGAACGCGCCAATTCGCTCCCCGGTGTTGCGGCGCACGCCGGTCGGCGGTTTCGTCTCGGCGATGCGCTCGTCGTCGCGCAAGTCGCGCTCTCTGTGGTCGTCCTCGTCGGTGCGGGACTACTCGTCCGTACCTTGCGCAATCTTCACAGCATCAATCCCGGCTTCGACGCGCGGAATGTCTTGCTCTTCGGCATTGATCCCCTTCTCGCCGGTTACACTGACCAGCAAACGCAGCAGCTTTACGCCAATCTGCAGCAGCGCTTCGCCTCTCTTCCCGGCGTAGTTTCCGTTAGCTACTCCGAAGAGGCGCTTCTGAGCGGCGGATGGTCAGCCGGCGACGTCCATGTCGATGGTGCCCCACCAAAGCAGAACGCCAATACCGGGAGGCTTCCCGTTGGGCTGAATTTCTTTTCTACCATGCGCATTCCCCTGCTCGCGGGGCGTAATTTTACTTCCGATGATTTCGCTGCAGCCGCCGCAACCAACGCCGCAGAGAAAGCCCGCGACGCGGCCGCGTCAAAAGCAAATACTGGCTCGCCTTCGACGCCTGCATCTGCTTCGCCCACGGCACTCGATGCGGACTATTATCATTCCGCGCCCGTGCCTCTCGTCATCAACGAGTCCTTCGCGCGGAAATATCTCGCGAATAAGAATCCCATCGGTTTGCACTTGGGCGACGTCGAGCGCGACGAGACCCAAAGTCCAGGCCCCGGCTTCACTATCGTCGGTGTCGTCGGCGATACCAAGTACGCCCAATTGCGTAGGAAAACCGCGCCCATCATATTTTTGCCGCTTGTTAGCAACAGCGCGCATTTCGAATTGCGCACCGCGGCGAATCCCGCTGCGCTGGTGAAAAACGTCCGCGAAATTGTTTCGCAGGCCGGCAAAGATTTGCCGCTCACCGGCGTGCGCACCCAGGCTGAACAGATCGACCAAATTCTCTTTCAGGAGCGCCTCATGTCCCGGCTCTCCAGTTTCTTCGCCGCCCTCGCGCTGGTGCTCGTCTGCATCGGCCTTTACGGTTTACTGTCCTACGAAGTCGCTCGCCGCACCCGCGAGCTCGGCATTCGCGTGGCCCTCGGCGCGCAGCATCGCGAGATCTCTCGCCTTGTCATCGGACAGGGGATTTTGCTCGCGCTCATCGGCGCGGCCATCGGTATCGCCGCCGCTGTAGGCGTCACGCGTTTCATGTCTGCAATGCTGTACGACGTCCGCGCGAACGACCCGCTCACGATGGTGGCCGTCGCCGCCCTGCTGATTCTCGTCGCTTTCGCTGCTTGTTACATTCCCGCCCGCCGTGCGATGAAAGTCGATCCCATGGTCGCTCTGAGATACGAATAGTCATTCACGCAAGTCAGGTGCAACGCCCTCGTACGGCAACCTTATCGATGGATGTGCGGCACGTATCGACATTTCTCGCGATTGTTCCCAAGCGACGGGCTACTCGGAAGTTATGTTCCCGACGATGCCCCAAGGGCAAAGCTTGTCTCCGGTTCGGAGAACCAATCCCTCAGGCTGTGAATTTGGGGCGTCGCCTCCATCGGTGCCCTCGGCTCCTCACTCCGCGTGAACGGCTTTTTGCTGGCTTACTTTGTTGCCGTCATCTTTTTTCAGCTTGCGAAAAATGATGGTCGAAAAAATCGTGAACACGCCAAGGAAGACAAGCGCCTCGTGCAAACCGTGAATCATTTCCGCCGGATTCGAAGAAACGTGAGGAACGAAAAGCGCCGTGGTCAGCCCGGCCGCCGCCACGCCAAAACTGATGGACATCTGCTGCGATGTACTTGCAATCGAGCTTGCACTGCTCGTCTCTTCTTCGGTCACATCCGCGTACACCAGCGTATTCATACTCGTATATTGCAGCGACGTGAACGCTCCGTAGCAAAACGCCTGAATCACGATCACCCAAACCGGTGTGTGCAACCCAACGGTTGCAAACAACAGAAGCAACAGCCCTAGGACAATCGTGTTGGAAACCAGCACGCCGCGGTAACCCAGACGATTCAGGATCTTGGGCAACAGAAATTTAGTGCTCATGGAAGCGAGCGCTTGCGGCATGATCAGCAGCCCCGACTGAATCGGCGTAAACCCCAGCCCCACCTGGTAAAGCAGCGGCAAGAGAAACGGCACTCCGCCAATGCCCAGCCGCGTGAAAAAGCCTCCGGCCACCGCCGCGCTGAACGTCCGAATCCGAAAGAGGCTCAGCCGCAGCAGAGGAAACTCGATCTCTCTCGCATGAAATAGGTAGCCGCCGATAAGTGAAAGAGAAACCGCCAGCAGTCCCAGAATTTCGGCTGTACTCAGCGTATGCTCGCCGAAAATCTCCAGCACGTAGGACAGCAGCGCGATTCCGGAGCCGAACAGAATGAGTCCGACAACATCGAGCGGCGGCGTCTTTTCCTCACGGTAGTTCGGCAGGTGCAGATACACCATCAGCAAACCAACCAGCCCTATCGGAATGTTCACGAAAAAAATAAATCGCCAGTGCAGGTAGCCCACGATGAGTCCGCCCGCAATCGGTCCCAGCATCGGTCCAACCAGCGCCGGAATCGCCACAAAACTCATCACGCGGATCAGGTCGGACTTGGCAAACGTCCGAACCAGCGTGAGCCGGCCCACCGGTACCATCATCGCTCCGCCGCATCCCTGCAGTACCCGGCACGCCACCAGCAAATGGATGTTGCTGGAAATTCCGCAAAGAAAAGATCCTAACGTGAACAGTCCGATGGCCGACGCGAAAACGCGCCGCGTTCCGAAGCGGTCCGCCATCCACCCGCTGATCGGTATGAACACCGCCAAACTTAGCGTGTAGCTCGCCAGCACCGACTTCATGCTTAGCGGCGTCACCTTCAGCGCTTCCGAAATGGCCGGCACCGCGGTATTCAGGATCGTGGTGTCCAGCGACTCCATGAAAAACGCGACGGCCACCAGCCACGGCAATAGCCGCTTGCTCGAAGCCGATGGTACGAATGGCTCTGAAGGAATTTGGCCGGAAGGCGGGGATTGGGATGGACTGGGTGGCATGGAGTCGAAGAATTACTTTACTAATGAATTCGGAAATTTGCTCGAATACATCGCCGCACTTCGAATCGTCCCCTCCATCGGAGGGGATGCTTTCTACCGAGCGTTTAGGCCGCCGCTCCTCGTTATCATTTGTACAAACATGTGCCGCTGGCCCCTTCCGTTTACCCCTTTCTTGTTACGATAAAAAGACCGTAGGAAACAGCACTTTTTCCGGAGTTTGCATCGCTCGCCTCAGCAAAGCGAGCGCCATTATTTCTAGATAAATTCGCCGCAAAATGGCGAATCGAGGAGTCTCACGTGAAAAGCGCATCCTTATACCTGGCAATGACGGGCCTGTTTGGCGCACTTGCCGCTACCGCGTTCGGCCAAGCGCCGCCTGCGACAAAGTCCCCAACCCCGGTCGCTGCGCCGCAAGCTGCTCCGCAGGCCGCGCCAACGGCGCCGGCTCCCGCGCAAGGCACGGTTTCCCGCACCACCAAGGCCGTCAATTATCGCCGCGCCGGAGGCTCTACCAAGATTGATTTCAGCGGCACCGAACTGATGCAAGGCGCTTCTGGCGAAGCCAAAGTCGATAGCAAAAGCAACCGCATGGAAATCGAAGCGAAGTTCATGGGCTTCGAAGACGCTACAAAATTCGGGCTCGAATATCTCACCTACGTTCTCTGGGCCGTTTCTCCGCAGGGCCGCGCCGTGAATCTCGGCGAAGTCGCTCTCAAAAACGGCAGCGGCCAGGTCAAAGCCATCTCGGACATGCAGACCTTCGGCATGATCGTCACCGCGGAGCCCTATTTCGCCGTCACGCAACCGGGCAACATGGTCGTACTTGAAAATACGCTCGGCCCTGCGACTCAAGGCAAAGTCGAAAACATCGACGCGCAATACGAATTGGTCGCCCGCGGCGCTTATTCCTCGTCGAACACGAGAATTGAAAACGCCATCTTCGGCATCGACCGCAAAACACCGCTGGAACTTTTCGAAGCGCGCAACGCCGTCCGCATCGCGCGCATCGCGCAGGCCGATAAATACGCGCCGTCTTCACTTGCCAGAGCCGAGGGGCAGCTGAAAAACGCGGAAGAAGTCTATAGCCGCAAGAGCGAGAAAAAATCCGTCGAAGCCGCCGCTCGCGAAGTCGTCGAAACCGCCGAAGAAGCGCGCGTGATGGCCGTAAAACAAAAAGCGGAACAAGACGCGCAAGCCAAAGCCATCGCGGACAAAAGAGCTGCCGAAGACCAAGCCGCCGCTGAAATCAAGCGCCGCCAGGACGCCGAACAGGCTCGCTTGCAAGCGGAAACCGCCAAGGCCGAAGCCGTTCGCATGAAGCAGGAAGCGGAAAAAGCCGCCGCCGATGCTGCCCGGCAGAAGGCGGAAGCGGAGCAAGCCACTGCCGCCGCAGTCGCGCAACAGCAGGCCGCTCAAGCCGCCGCCGAACAGGCCGCACGCGACAAAGCTGCTGCCGTCGATTCGCAGCGCGCCGCGGAAGCCGAAACCGAAAAAGCGCGCCAAGCTGCCGCAAGAGCTGAAGCCGAAAAAGCCGAGCTGCGCGCGCAACTTTTGAATCAGCTCAACTCGATTTTGCAGACACGCGATTCCGCTCGCGGGCTGATCGTCAACATGTCCGACGTGCTATTCGATACGGGCAGCTACACACTGAAGCCGGGCGCGCGCGAGAAGCTCGCGAAGATTTCAGGCATCTTGCTGGCGCATCCTGGTCTGACGCTTCAAATTGAAGGCCATACCGACAGCGTTGGCACGGACGAATTCAATCAGCAACTCTCCGAGCGGCGCTCGGATTCCGTGCGCGATTTCCTCGCGGAGAATGGTGTTCCCGCATCATCGATTACCGCGCGCGGCTTTGGAAAAACGCAGCCTGTCGCAACCAATGACACCGCCGAAGGGCGTCAACGCAACCGCCGCGTCGAGCTTGTCGTGAATGGCGCCGCGATCGGCAATGCTGCTGCCGCGAACACAACCAACAACCAGTAGCGCACTCTCTGCAACTTCCAAGCTTTCCGAAGGCGCTCGCGAAATGTTTCGCGAGCGCTTTTCTTTTGGTGTTGCGAATTGTTCGCGGCGCGTTCCACTACCGGCGCGATATCGCTTTACCAATCTCATTCTCAAGCGGCGATTCCATTGACGGGTTGCGCTGCAATCCGCTACGGTGTGTGGCGAATCGCGGTGGCGCGATTCATTCACTCAACCTAAGTTTGATTAAAGCCGGAGGTCGTCGATGATTCTCCTTTTCCTGGCACTCACTTTTCCAGCTTGGAAACCTCACTTTTCGTTTCTGGAAAATCCGCTGGCCAACGAAATGATCGCGCTGCGCTGGCTGCATCTTGTTTTCGGCGTCATCTGAATTGGCCTGCTTTACTTCTTTAATTTGGTGCTCACGCCGGCGATGAAGCAAGTCGAGCCGGCGGTGCGCGTGAAGATTTATCCGCCGCTGATGTCGAAAGCGATGGGTTGGTTTCGTTCGTCGGCGCTGGTTACGGTTCTTGTCGGCATTCGCTATTTTCAGTTGCACCTTTTTGCCGACGCGAAACTCGCAGGCGACCGCTCGCTGGCCATGAAGTGGCTTGGCTGGTGGCTGCTGGTTTGGATTGTGGCGTACATTTTTATTTACGCGTTGCAGCTCCCTGCCAAAGGATTTTTGGATAGCGTCTGGGTGCGCGGCATCGGCATCGCGATTGTTGTTGTGGCCGCGTCGTGGCTGGTGCTGGCGTTGAACGGGGGAGAAACGGTTTCCAATGCCCATCTGGCGATCAGCGTCGGCGGAGGGCTGGGCCTGGTGATGCTGCTGAACACGTGGGGCGTGGTTTGGCGCGTGCAGAAAAAATTGATTAAGTGGGCGCGGGCGAGCGCGGAACAGGGTGTGCCGATGCCGCCGGAAGCGGAGCGCATGATGCGCTGGGGATTTCTGACGGCACGGGTTTCGTTTTGGCTGTCGTTTCCGATGTTATTTTTCATGGGGGCGGCGAGTCATTATCCCTTCTTGAGCACGGTGGCGCGGTGAGTTGGGAGTGAGTGGTGAATAGTGAATGGTGAGTAGTGAAAATGGGGATGCATGTTGGCGTGTGGCAGCGGAAAAGGATAACGCAGAGGCGCAGAGTTCGCAGAGCCGCGCAGAGGACCCGAGTCGTTCGTGAGCCGTTAACCCGAAGAGAAAAGCAGATCCCTCGATTCCCTCGGGATGACAAATTTGGAGGAGTTGGTGGCACGGTGAGTTGGGAGTGAGTAGTGAATAGTGAGTCGTGAGTAGTGAATGGAAAGAGTCGAAAGTTGAAGGCGGAGTTGCAGGAGCGGTGGCGCCGCAGAGCTGGGGAGCGGTCGCTCGAAAGATGCCCACCCCCGGTGTTTTTTTGCAAGAGTGGCAAACACAGGACTTAGGCTTGACGCGGCCTGTAAGAGTGGCAGCGAAAGGACTTAAAGTGGCTGTGTTTTCAGAGATTTGCGGGGACACATCTAAGAGTGGCAAAGAAAGGACTTGCGGGTGTGCTGTTGCGCGGTCGGTTGCGCCTCGCGGACGGAGGTCGAAGTGAACGAGGACTGTCGCGCGTGTGGAGGAGTGGCGAGGGGGTAGTGACGAGTTGCTAAACTTTGGGGGTGGAAGAGGGGTCCCCCCTCCCGGTTTTTTGTAAGTGTTGCTGATAAAGGACTTAAAGTGGAGTGGAATCAACACTTGTGGAAGTGTTGATTCGGAAGGAGTTAGGAGAGGGCGGAGTTTATAAAGTGGTGACCTGGGTAGGACTGAGGATTTTGGTGGGATTTTAAGGACGGCGCGGCGGAGGCGCATGACTTACACGTGGGGCTGGCAGACGCTAGGCCCCATCGACTACTCTATTATACCACATTGGTACTAGTTGTCAGGTGTAAGCTGTAAGTTGTTTGTTTGGTGCGAGTTGGCGGACGACGCGGGGCAAGGACATTGGCCGGATCCAGGAAAAGAGCAGAACGCGCAGCCTGGAAGACCGCAAACCGTCCCAGGCGATGTGGCGTTATAGTTGCAGGGTTGAAATAGGAGGCGCGATGGAGTCGACGGTGACTGGTAGGGGGCAGATGACGATTCCGAAGGCGATCCGGGAGCATCTGGGATTGAAGCCGGGGGACCGGGTGAAGTTCTTCGTGCATCCGGATGGGAGCGTGGTGCTCTTGCCGAAGGTGCCTGTGACTGCTTTGCGAGGGATGCTTAATGCGAAACCTATGAGAAGGCGTTACGGATCGCAAGTCTTGAGATTGCGTAATTAGAAATCAGAAACGTTCCGTCTTCACCTTCCCGTCCCCACCTTCTAGAAAAAACGCCCCGCCGGAGTAATTCGCGTGGGGCATTTTCTTTGCCCGCCGATTATGTAAAAAATCCCTAGTACTCCAGGACTATGAACCTTTCGCTGCCCATAGGGACAGGTAGGGGCTCCGGCGCGGCCCCTGCCCTATTTTTCGCCTTTAGGCCAGTATCGCGATTTCTAAGAGAGGTTTAAGACTGTGATAGTCCGGGCGCGTGTGGAAACGTCATGGGGCTCGTACCCCACCGATGGGAGTTCAACTCTCCCCGCCCGGACCATCAACTACCCTATCTCATACTATGGCGTGAGCGTTGTCAATTTGAACTGATGGACAGGCGGGACAGGTAGTAAGTAGTATCTAGCCATTATGCTCGACCTATGGCGATTGAAACGAGACCGGCGAAGGGTTGTTCGCGCCCATGAACGGGACCTCCGCAAGCTAAAGCTCAAAAAAGCAGGTCCCGAGGAATCCGAAGGACTTCGTCACTTGCAGTGGGCGGATCTCCAGGTTGAGGACGACGGCATCAACAAATTCCTATCGGATCAGATCTGGGAAGAAGCCCGTGAGTACGATGTCGCCATTCCAGTTGGAGAGGGCGTTTGGGAAGACAGCATTTTCGGAGATCGCAAATATATGACTATGGCCACACGCGCCAACGTGAGGCGTCTCATTGACGAAGAGAAATCTAGGCGGTTCGAGGTCAAAACGCTTTGGGTAACCAAACTTATCCTTCCCATCCTCGGCGGCCTCGTCGGCATCATCGGCGCGCTCACGGGCCTTTTTGCCATCCTGCACCAGAAGCAGGAGCCACCAAAAGAAAAGCCGCCCGTAACATTCGAGCGGCTGGTTCAACGTTAATTAGGTCAGGCCGGCCAGACGTAGCGCAGATTGTTTAAAAACCGGGGACAGTGTCCCCGATTTCCCCGCATTGCTGAGTTACAGAGACCTCGCTATCTCCGTGAACGCGTTTTCGGCCGCTTTGGCACCACGCTCCTTGCCCCTTGCCCCACCCTTTTGAGGCCGTCCCTCAGGAAAAAAATACGATCCGACCTCGTCAACGGTTGTAAACGTCTTTTGGGGGTTTGATTCTTCTTTGGGTAATTTTTTCGGTAGCTTCAAGCTTCGCTTCATTTTTTCATTCTCCCGAGTTCCTTAGCTCTTCTTATTGAAGTAGTTTGCCAGAAAATGGGGGTTCAATGGTTGACTAAAATAATGCTTCCTCTTAATCCAGATGAAGCCATCTCCGCGTGAGATAACTGCGACATCGATCGGTCCACCGACGGTTTCCGCTTGTCGGGTCACGTGCCGCTTAAAAGAGGTCAGATTAACGAGTGCTTCTGCCATTGCGGCGAGTTCTTCTTTGGGAAGGTGGTTGACTATTTCGACGATTGGGTCGGAATGTGCGAACTTTGCGTACTGACGAATCGCCGAACCGAGTTTCGAAGAAAGCTCCTTTCCTATGCCGCGAATTTTTTCTAAGACAGTGTCCTTTTCATTCTTTCCTAGATACTTATCCAGCGCGGCGCTGATTGTGTCTGGATAGCCTGTCGTAAATGCCTGAGATGTAAAGGAGTTGACAAAGTCAGCATAGTCATCGTCTATGCCGTTCATGAAAAGCGATACCATCTCGCTCTGTGCAAACGCAACGATGGATGCGCTCATTCCTATGTTGCTTATGCGACTTCGTTTCTCACGGTTTTCCAAAACGCGAAGCCGCCCGCCAATGATGGAATCAAGAGTATGGCAGCACAGGCTAGGACAGAATTCTTCATCCCCAAAGCCCGCAATGACTATCCCGGACTCACCGTACCAGTAGAGATCGCGCAGGATGGCTAGAGCGCAGCCTTCTAATAGTCGAGCCAAGGGAACAGCCCCAGCGAGGTTTTGCAAGGTACCTTTGATAGCCTTTTGGATCACAGAGCGATACCTTCGCAAGAGGGTGCCGACACTTAACTTCGAGAAACGAGGGAGCGGCTTGTGCTTTCGAAGATGAGCAATGTCCTCTTTTACGAGTTCGTTAAACATCTTCCGCACGGCTTGTTCAGAAACCGGCCCGTTGGTCTTAATTGATAGTTCAACGGCCTTTCGTAGTCTGGTCCTTAATCGATGTAACCAGACTTCGGTAAGCTCATGGCACGAGTTGCGTTGTCGTTCCTCTGGGAAAAACGACCGACGTTTCTCAATGAACGAGAGAAAATCAGTCGCATAGTCCTGTACTTGCCGAAATCCGCGAGTTCCGAGGTGCGCTCTATAACGTTTGATTATCGTGTCCCAAGGAACGCCCATGAAGTCAGCCGCACCGTAAATCATGATCCCAACCGGTCGATACTTGGAAAGAGTGAATAGCTTGTTGGCGTGGTAAATCTTCGGACCCTCGGGCAGTTGAAGGGTAACCGCGCTGTCGGCAGCGAGTGCGACGGCGTTGCGATTTAGGACTGCAATTTCTGCGGTCATGTGGTCGGTGGAAGGATTATAACTGTAAATTCGGTAAACGCTAGAGCTTCGTCGTGCTAGTGGGACACCGCGATGGCGCGGAACACGCTCGACGCTAGGTGTGGAGTTGGGACCAGTCGAGGTGAAAGTTCCGGCGGACCAGGGCAGTCCCCCATTCCCAGGTAGCAAAAATCTAACCCGTTTATGCGGGGACGGTCACGTAGGGCGTCCCATTGACGTGACCTTTCTGGAACTGTACAGTTCGAGGAGGCGGACTGAAGAGTTGAGGATGGGGTATGAAGACGAAGAAGAGTCATGGAATGGTGGTATCGGCGCTGCGGGCCAGGACGCATCTTGGGAGCTTGCTACGGCGGGTGGAGGAGGAGCACGGCTCGCTGGTGATTGAGAAGCGGGGGACGCCGCGGGCGGTGCTTCTGAGCATACGTGATTATGTGCGGCTAGCGGCGCCGGAGCCGGAGATTCTAAGAGTGATTGGCGAGGAGTCGAAAGAAGGCGGCACGCACACACTGACCTCGCGGCAGATCGATCAAATCATCCGGAAGACACGAGCGCGAAAAACGAAGCGCTGATGCTTGCGCTGCGGTTAGTCCTGGATACAAACATCCTGGTCTCGGCGGCGCTGAAGCCGGAAGGTTTGCCGCGTACCGTGTTTCTGCTGGCGATCAGCAAGCCAGCGCGCCTGTACGTATCGGAAGCGATGGTGGCGGAGTACAAGGCAGTGCTAGCGCGGCCGGAGCTGGGAATCAGGAAGGGCCGTCAGAGACAATTGCTCGAGTTGATTGAGAACCGTGCACACCTTGTGAGGCCGTCGCGGGAAGTGCGAGCGGCAAGCGATCCGGGTGATGACATGTTCCTCGAATGTGCCGACGAGGCGCGGGCGGATTACCTCGTTGCAGGAAATTTGCGACCTTTCCCGGAATTTTGGAAGGCGACGAAGATTGTCAACGCGCGGGAATTTGTCAGCCTGGCAGCCCCCCACTTGACCCGGTAGAGAACCTTCTTCGGATTCACGGGACTGGAAAAAAAGAGGAGGCGGGCCAGGTCGTCCCGCCTCCTTGTTCCCCTTTCGGGGATGTCCGGCCAGCCTGACGGAGGGCGGCTGACCGGTCGTGTGTTGGCCTACCTATATAATCCCGGCAGAACGAAAAAAGTTCCGGGAAAAATGGAAAAAGTGGCTAGAATCCTTGTGGAAAAGAAGCACCGCGCCGGGGTGCATCCAAACTTATGACCCGTCCTTCCTCGCTGAGTCCAGATAACATATTGCGTTTTCTGCAAGTTACAAAAGATGCGGCTTCCGCGAATGAGATTGCGGCGGCTTTGCATGTGGGGAAGAGCGAACGGAAACCCTTATTTAAACAGTTGGTTAAATTGAAGAAGCGAGGGGCGATTGAGGAGGTGCAGGGAGGGCGCTACCGGCTGATGAAACGGAAAGGGAAGGAAGAGACGGGGAGCAGGGCCGACGGCGCTGGAGGGGCTGGTTCGGCAGAGAAGAGTTCCACGGGGAACATTCGGCGAGAGGCGGAGGATACGCGGGCGGTGGCGCGGGATGAGGTGCGGGGGCGGCTGGTGCTGCATCACGACGGGTATGGATTTGTGGTGCCGGATGTGCCGATGCCGCAGCTGGATGGAGACGTGTTTATTCCGCGGGATTTTGTGGAAGATGCGATGCATGGCGATCGCGTGCTGGCGCGATTGCAACGCGTGAGCGAATCGCGCGGGCGGGATTTCCGGGTTGCGGGCGCGCGTGGCGGGCAGCGGGCGGAAGGGCGGATTGTGCGCGTGCTGGGGCGGGCGCATCCGTCGGTGGTGGGATTGTTCCGGTATGGGCCGCGAGGAAATGTTGTGCTGCCCTACGACAACCGGATCCAGCATGAGATTGAGATTGCGCCGGGGGAGGAGTTGACGGCGGGGCTGCGGGAAAAATTGGGATTGGGGGAAGCGGGAGAAGGCGGAGGGCGCGGGCGTCGGTTGCCGCATTTGCCGGAGCTGGATGGAGCGGTGGTGAATGTGGAATTGATGCGCTATCCGCGAGGCGGGGCGGCGCCGACGGGACGCGTGATCGAAATTCTTGGGCGGCCGGGCGAGCTCGGCGTGGACACCGAGATCATCATTCGCAAGCATCATTTGCCGCATGAGTTTTCCGGGGCGGTGTTGGAGGAGGCGGAGCGGCGCGCGGAGCCGGTGAGCGAAACGGACCGCGAAGGGCGCGAGGATTTTCGTCATCTGCCGATTGTGACGATTGACGGCGAGACAGCGCGGGATTTTGACGATGCGGTGTACGTAGAGCGGCGCGCGGATGGCGGATGGAATTTGCAGGTGCATATCGCGGACGTGGCGCACTACGTTCGAACGGGGACGGCGCTGGATCAGGAGGCGCGGTTGCGGGGGACGTCGGTGTACTTTCCGGACCGGGCGGTGCCGATGCTGCCGGAGGCGCTATCGAACGGAATGTGTTCGCTGAAGCCGCGCGAGGAACGGCTGGTGATGAGCGCGCTGATGGAGTTTGACGCGGCGGGCAACATGCAGAAGTCGCGTATGACTTCGGGAGTAATTCGGTCGGCCGAGCGGATGACGTACACCGATGTGAATAAAGTGATCGAAGGCGACGCCGCTGCTTCGATGCGTTATGCGGGGCTGGCTGGGCATTTTCGCGATATGAAAGAGCTGGCGCTGCTGCTGAATAAGCGACGGAACGAACATGGGTCGATCGATTTTGATTTGCCGGAGCCGGTGATTGAGTTTGACGAGCAGCAGCGCATGACGAACATTGTGCGGAGCGAGCGAAACATTGCGCACCGGCTGATTGAAGAGTTCATGCTGGCGGCGAACCGCGCGGTGGACGGGTATCTGTTGAAGCGAGGGATTGCGGGGCTGCATCGCGTGCATGAGAAGCCGGACGCGCGGAAAGTGCTGGAGTTCGAAGAATTGGCGCGCGCGTTTGGATATTCGCTGGGCGTGGCGGATTTGCATCAGCGGGAGATTGCGGTGCGGCATGGTCGCGTGCCGGCGCCGGCAAAGGCGGGGCGGCCGGATTCTTATGGGCATGGACGAGAGCGGGGGATGAAGGTGGCTCTGCCGGGGGCTACGGAGCTGCGAATTACGCCGCAGCATTATCAAAGATTGCTGAGAAAATTGGCGGGGAAGCCGGAGGAGCGCATCGTTTCTTACTTGATGCTGAGGTCGCTGAAGCAGGCGCGGTACGCGGCGGAGCCGTTGGGACATTTTGCTCTGGGGTTTGACGAGTACACGCATTTCACTTCGCCGATCCGGCGGTATCCGGATTTGATCGTGCATCGCGTGCTGAAGTGGGCTTTGGAGCATCCGCACGTTGGCTCGCCTGTTGCGGCGCACGCGGCTCGAGGCGTGGAGGCTACGCTTTATTCGCAGACGCAACTGGAGGAGATTGCGTCGGAGACTTCGGAGGCGGAGCGGAGAGCGAACGGAGCGGAGCGCGAGTTGATGGATTGGAAGACGGCGCAGTTTATGGAGCAGCACCTGGGTGAGGAGTATGAGGCGCTGATTATTTCGGTGCAGAAATTTGGATGTTTTGTTGAGTTGTTCGAAGTTTTTGTGGAAGGACTGTTGCCGATCAACGCTTTGGAGGATGCAGCGGGGACGCGCGTGGTGTTTCGCGAGCGCGATCACGCGATGGTGGCAGTGTCCGGAGGCGAAGGGCGGCGGGGGGCGCCTGGAGCGCGTCGTGGGCGTGGGGCTAAGCCGAAAGAGTTGGCCTGGCATCTGGGAGACCGAGTGCATGTGCGAGCGGAGCGCATTGACCCGATGCGGCGGCGCGTAGAATTCGCCATTGCCGAGGTCGCCTAGGCGGTTCGAACCGCCCCCGGGATCGCGCTTCTGAACGTTTGCGAGATTCTGTTATTCTCAATAGTCATAGACAGCGACCGCCCCACACTTGCGGCTCCGCGATATTCAAGAGAGAGGAAACATCCACCGTGAGTACGACCACAGTTACAGAGCGCGCTGCTAGGCGTGTCCACAATTTTAATGCGGGGCCGGGAGCGTTGCCGCTGCCGGTGCTGGAGCGAATCAAAGCAGAGCTGCTGGATTGGCGCGGGAGCGGGATGTCCGTGATGGAGATGAGCCACCGGTCGCCGGAATTCGAGGGCATAAGCGCGGCGGCGGAAGCGGGTTTGCGCAAGCACCTGGCGATTCCCGATGACTACGCGGTGATTTTTGTGCAGGGCGGCGGAAGCATGCAGTTTACGATGGCGCCGATGAACCTGTGCTTGCCGGGGAAGCCCGTGGATTTGATTCATACGGGGACGTGGACGGCGAAGGCGCTCGGCGAGTTGAAAAAAGGAATTTTGCACAACGTTGCGGCTTCGACCGAAGCGGATAAATTTACGCGGCTGCCGCGGAAGGACGAGATTAAATATTCGCCCGACGCTTCGTACGTACACATGTGCACGAACAATACGATTGAGGGGACGCAGTGGACGGAGTTGCCGGAGACGGGAAACGTGCCGCTGGTGGCGGACATGTCTTCGGATATCGCTTCGCGGCCGATCGACGTGAAGAAATTCGGGATGATTTTCGCCGGGGCGCAGAAAAATCTCGGACCCAGCGGCGTTACCGTAGTGATTATCCGAAAGGATCTGGCGGAACGCGCGGACAAAAATCTGCCGACGATATTGCAATATCGCACTTTCATCAAGGAAAAGTCGCTGTATAACACGCCACCGACGTTTGCAATTTATATCGTGGGGCTGGTGATGGAATGGATCGATTCGGTCGGCGGGATCGTAGCGATGGAGAAGATAAATAACGCTAAGGCGAAGTTGCTCTACGACACGATGGAAGCGAGCAATGGATTTTATCGCTGCCCGGTAGAAATCGCTTCGCGGTCGAAAATGAATGTAGTGTTTCGCGTGGCGGGCGGCAAAGAGGATATCGAAAAGCAATTCGGCATACTCGCGGCGGCGGAAGGGCTCGTCGGCACGCCGGGACACAGGTCGGTCGGCGGAATGCGCGTCTCGCTTTACAACGCGGTGACGCTTGGGGCAGTCGAAGCACTCACTTGCTTTATGCACGAGTTTCAGCGGACGCGCGGGTAGCTGGCTCGAGCGGCGCGAGCCCCGGCATGCCGAGCTCGTCTTCCGTTTCACCGTCCCATTTTTCCGCAACCGCTCTGAAACGTTTTCTCCCCTCCTGTCACTACTTTGTACGGGTTAGTCACTTTCGAAGTACTAGCACTAAATCGACGTGAATTAACCTTAATTCGGGAATATAGTTTCCGCAACGCAGGCCCTTCCTAAGTGCGTGAACCGGGTCGATGCCGACCGAGATCCAACTCGAGCAGCTCAAAACGCAGTGCGGCTTTGTTGTGGACGCGCTTCTGAGCGGGCGTGTTGTCCCCTTCTTAGGAGCCGGCGTCAATCTTTGCGATCGCCCCAAAGACGCCCCTCGCTGGCAGAAACCTGGCGAGCAAGTCGGCCTCCCCAGCGGCCGCGAACTTGCCGAGTATCTCACTGCGAAATTCCACTATCCCGCTTTGCAAAAATGCGTGAAGTGCGGCAACGAAGCTCTCCAGCCCGATCTCGACCTCGCTCGCGTCTCTCAATACGGCGTCATGCAATTGGACGAAGGCCCGCTCTACGAATGGCTGCGGCCCATCTTCGTCGCTCCCTGTTCTCCGACGAGCGTCCACTCTTTTCTCGCCAAGCTTCCCACTCCTACCGCCGATCATTCCGAAGACAATTTTCCGCTCTATGTCACAACCAATTATGACGACCTCATCGAACGCGCTATCGGCGACGATCAGTACGATCTTGTCTTTTACAATTCCAGCGACGATCCACCACGCTTCTGGCACAAAGAACCCGGCAAGCCTCCTCAGCGCATCGAAGGCGCTGCCAACGAATATCCCTATCATTTTTTTGAAAAGCGCCCCGTCATCCTGAAAATCCACGGCACCATTGACCGCTCCGACGAAGAGCGCGAAGGTTTTGTCATCACCGAAGACCATTACATCCAGTACCTGGCCGAGGAACCGCTCGAAAATTTTCTGCCCAGCGCTCTCCTTACCAAAATGCGCGAGCGCCACCATCTTCTCTTCCTCGGCTACAGTCTGCGCGATTGGAATTTCCGCGTCTTTCTGCGCCGTCTGAAAAGAAATCCCAAGGAACGTTACAAGGCTTGGGCTGTCCTCCGCACGGATGACGAAACGGAAGAGCAGTTCTGGGGAAAAAACGGCATCCATATTCTGAATGTCGAACTGAAGGTTTTCATCGACGAGCTAAGCCGCCAACTCGTCGACCGCGTCTCTAAACTTTCCGCATCCGCAGGATAACTTCATGGAGCTCTGCCCCTACAAAGGATTGCTGCCTTATCGCGAACAGGACGCCAGGTACTTCTTTGGCCGCGATATCGAGCGCCGGCTGATTCGCGACAATCTCCGCGCCTCTCGCCTCACCATTCTTTACGGAACCAGCGGCACGGGTAAAAGCTCTGTCCTCGGCGCCGGCGTCGCCCACGACCTGAAGGACGATCCCGACTATCTCCTCGTTTATTTTGGCACTCCCGGCACCTGGCGGAATGACCCCGTCTCCAGCCTGAATGCCGCCGTCGAAGAAAAGCTTTCGCGCCTCCCGGGATACCAACCCAACGGAGGTACTGCCCCGAACCAGGGTCTTTTCCACGGCCTCGAATCGCGCCTGGTATCCGTCGATCGCACTTTGCTCGTGATCCTCGACCAGTTTGAGGAATATTTCCAATACCACCCCAACGAAGATGGCGAAAACACTTTTGCCGTCGAGTTTCCCCGCATCTTGCGCCAGGAGCAAATTCCCGTTCATTTCCTCCTCTCCGTTCGCGAGGATGCCATTGCCACTCTCGACCGCTTCAAAAAACGCATCCCCGCTCTCTTCAACAATCGCTTGCGCGTCGAATTTCTATCTCGCCAGGCGGCCCTTGATGCCGTCACCAAGCCCCTCGACGTTTTCAACAAGGAAGCTCACTCCTTCGGCTCTGTTTCCATCCGTGAGGAAGTGGCTGAACACGTCGTCGACAAAATTATCTCCGCTCAAAAAAGCGAGAACCGCTCCGTTCAAACTCCCTATCTCCAGTTGGTCCTCGAACGCTGGTGGAACCGGGAAATCGACAGCTCCTCCCACGAGCTGCGCGAGAAAACTCTTCAGGATCTTGGCGGCGTCGAAACTATCGTCGATCGCCATCTCGAGCTCACGCTCAGCCGGCTCTCTCCCGGCGCCACTGAGGCGGCTGCCGAAATTTTCCGTTTCATGGTCACGCCCGGCGGCAGAAAGATTGCCCTCACTGTCTCCGAACTCGCTGGAAATATTTCCACGCAGGTCAGCGAGTCCATCGATATCAAGGGGCTCCTCGAAAAACTTCGCGAAGCCAGGGTGCTCACCACTGTTCCTCCTCCTCAAGGCAGCGCCCCTGGCGAACAATGCTACGAGTTTGCTCACGACGTTATCGCCAGGGCCGCTCTCGAATGGCGCAGGCATTTTCGCGACGCGCAGAAACTTGCGGAAGCCAACGAAAGAGAAAAAGCAGCAAAATTCCGCGCTGAATCGCAGCAGAGGCTGGCCGAAGAGCGCAAGCACCAAACCATCCGGCTTCGCAAATGGGCCGTTGGCCTCGCGGCCGTTTTGATCATCGGCTTGCTCGCCGTAGGCGTTGCCGGCTTCGAGTATATCCAGCGCCAAAGAATCGAACGGGCCACCAGGGTCCGGAATCTCGTCCTCAATTCCATCAGCACTTCATCCCGCGACCCCGAGCTCAGCGTTATTTTGGCCATGCACGCCGTTGCCCTCGCTTTCGCGGAGAAGGACCGCAAAGATCTTCCGGAAGCAAGGAAGCAGCTTCGCGACTCGATCTTGAATTCGCATGTCCAATCCACCCTCTCCGGCCATCAGGGACCGGTCAACTCCGTCCGTTGGAGCCCCGACGGCCGACGCCTGGCCACCGTGGGCGATGACGGAACCGTGCGAATCTGGGACCCCGCTACTCACAAGGAATTGCAGAAGCTCACCTACAATGCCGGGAACCTGAACGCTCTGGCATGGAGTCCCGATTCCACCCGTCTCGCCGCCGGGGCTAATGACGGCACTTTGCTGGTCTGGGACACCTCTTCCTGGGCCCAATCCTGGACTGCCCCTGGTCACGGCCTTCCTATCAACGATATTTCCTGGAGTCCCATCGATGGCAAGCAACTGCTCACGGCGAATGGTGACGGAACCGTAGGTCTCTTCAATGGCGAGACGGGCGGCGATTCGAAGACGATTCAGGCTCACGAGAGTCAGGTCAGAAGCATTGCCTGGAGCCCCGACGCGACGAAGATCCTCACGGGCGGCGAAGACTCCCGGCTCAATGTAAAAGTGTGGGATGCACAGACCGGACTTCTCCTCTGGGGCCGCAAAGGGGACCGCTCTGTACTCAACGGCGTTGCCTGGAGCCCGGACGGCAACCGACTTGCCACTGGCGGAGAAGAAGGGATCGCCACCATTTGGGACGCCAAAACCGGCAATCCCCTTTCCCATCTCAGGGGCCACCACAGTGACATTGGCGGCGTCGCTTGGAGTTCCGACGGCAAGCGCTTCGCCACGGCCAGCGCCGATGGCACCGCCAAAATCTGGGATCTCGCCACGCGTAAAGAGTTGATGACTCTCTCCGGCCATCACGATTGGGTCAACGACGTTGCCTGGAGTCCTGACGCCAAACAACTCGCCACTGCCAGCCGCGACGGCACCGCGAAAATCTGGGATACCGAATGGAATGAACCGCTGGCTCTTACCGGGCATTTGGACAAAGTAACCGGTCTCGCTTGGAGTCCTGACGGTAAACGGCTGGCGACTTCCAGTTACGACAGAACCGCAAGAATCTGGGAGTCCTCGTCCGGCAAACTATTGCTCACCTTCTCCGAGCACTCCAACTGGGTCAACGATATTTCCTGGAACTCGGACAACCGCCGTATCGCTACAGCCAGCGGAGACAAAACCGTTAAAGTTTGGGACTCGGAGTCGGGGACCGTCCTGCAGACAATGCCTCCCAATGAAGCGGGCTGGATGCGCGTGGCCTGGTCTCCGGACGGCCACCGCTTGGCGGCTGGTGCGGGCGATGGCGTCACCATGCTGTGGGATGTGGACGCGAAAACCGCGCCTCGCAAATTCGTTGACCCGCAGCATAAACAAGTCATCGAAGCTCTTGCTTGGAGCCAGGATGGAAAGCAATTGGTTACCGCCAGCGGCGGTCGCACAATTATCTGGGACGTTGAGCTCGCCAAGGCCATCACCCTTACTGACGATTCCTCCGAAGCGATCCTCGATGCCGCCTGGAGCAAGGACGGAAAGCTTTTGGCCACGGGCAGTTCCGTTGGCAAAGTCGTCGTCTGGGATGCGGAAAAGCACACCCAATTCGCAAGCGTTCCCGGACTACTCGGCCGTGCTACCGCCGTCGCCTGGAGCCCCAGCGGCCGGCAGCTCGCCATCGGCAGCAACGATTGGCTTGCCACCGTATGGGATCCCCAGGTAAAAACCCAACTCCTCACCCTTCCCGGCCACAGCGCCGGCGTCGAAAAACTTCATTGGAGTCCCGACGGAAAGCGCCTCGCCACTGCTTCAGGCGACGGCACCGTCTTGATCCACACCGTAAGCGTCCGAGAACTGATGACCCTCGCCAGTAAACGAGTAACTCGCCCTCTAAGCACCGATGAATGCTGGAATTATCTGAAAGCCACATCGTGCCCGACCCCCGCTTTGCCTCCCCAGTGAAATCGTCATCCGTCCACCGCTCCTCCCCCCGGAACCCGTCCCAACTGTAGGGTTATCCTTCCGAGGATGACCGCTCTCTAACCTAACTCCCAGACCGCCTCTGAATAGCGGACATTTCATGTGCTAATAAGGCGGACATTTCACGTGCTAACGGCTTTCCGTTTCTGCTTCTCGAAACTGTCGAGCGCCCGTTAACTCTTTTGTTTGCAACACCGCAGGACATGGGAGCCATTGCACAATTTTGGTGCATTTTTCCCGCGCTAAGTTATTTAGAATGAACACTTGCATAAGTGTATCAAAACAAAAGACTTTATCTTCCTTTAGAATGAACACTTACGTAACCCCCCCCCCGGGGGGTACCCCATCTCCGATTCAATATTGCCTTCCGCGCCTTCCCACCTCTCCACTCGCGTCGTCTCCCGCGCCTCTCACCCCTCCAAAGGCAAGACGTTTCCTCCTCCCCCTCGTCTCAATCCTAGGCAAGTGAGGGGAGTCTACCCTATGGTTGGTGGCTGCGCTCACCCGGGAACAATTCTCCTCAAAACTCGTATCCACTGGTTGTAAAACGAAACTCTCGGAAAGGCTAAGCCCCGCGAAATGAACATCATCGCCTCACTCGACACTGCCTTTCGTGATTTGAAGTACGCGCTCCGCACTCTCGCCCGCACTCCCGGCTTCACTGCCATCGCCATACTGACCCTCGCCCTCGGCATCGGCGCCAACACCGCTATCTTCACTCTCCTCGACCAAATCCTCCTCCGCCTTCTCCCCGTCAAGAATCCTCAGGAACTCGTCCTCCTCACCATGCGCGGCCACCACTACGGCAGCAACTGGGGCGGCAATGCCATCTCTCATCCCATGTTCCGCGATTTCGCCGCCAACAACGAAGTTTTCACCGACATGTTCGCTCGTTTCCCCTTCGACGCCAGCGTCTACTTCAATGGCCAGGCCGAGCACGTTCAATTGGAATTGGTATCCGGCACATATTTTTCCACTCTGGGCTTGAATCCCTACCTTGGGCGCGTATTCACTCCGGAAGATGACCGTCTCCCCGACGCTTATCCCTACGTCATCCTCAACTATGCTTACTGGAAATCGCGTTTCTCCGCCGATCCCAATGTCGTCGGCAAGACCCTCATCCTTAACAATCAGAACATGACTATCGTCGGCGTTCTTCAGCCTGGTTTTGATGGCGTCGAGCTTGGCCGCACCCCCAAACTTTTCGTGCCTCTGATGATGGAAAAGGAAGTCTTGGTCGGTAATCCCACTGACATGCTCAAGGAACGCCGCAACCGCTGGGTCAATGCGTTTGGCCGCCTTAAGCCCGGCGTCACTCGTGAACAGGCCAAAGCCTCGCTCCAGCCGTTCATGCATTCCATGCTCGAAATGGAAGTGAAGGAAAAAGCCTTCGCTCACGCTTCACCCTACGATCGCGAGCAATTCCTGAAGTGCACTATCGATCTTCTCCCCGGCTCTCAAGGCCGCTCTTACACCCGCCAGACCCTATCCACTCCTCTTTGGGTCCTCATGGCCACCACCGGCCTAGTTCTTCTCATTGCCTGCGCCAATCTCGCAAATCTGTTGCTCGTTCGTGGCTCCGCGCGCAAAAAAGAGATCGCCATTCGCCTTGCCATGGGCGCCACTCGTCCTCGCATCATCTCGCAGCTTCTCATCGAGAGTCTTTCGCTCTCCACGTTCGGCGCCCTCGCCGGCTTGGCGCTCGCCTATTGGGCCGATAAGGCCCTCATGGCCGCCTACCTGCCTTCCGATTCCGGCGGCCTCAAAATCTCGACAGCTCCGGACCTTCGCATCCTTCTCTTCACCCTTGCCGTCACTGTGGCGACAGGCGTCTTCTTTGGATTAGTTCCCGCTCTGCAAACCACCAAGCCGAACGTTGCCACGACTCTCAAAGATGAAGCCGCCGCAGTGGTCGGCGGGGGCCACGGCGCTCTGAGGAAATCTCTCGTTATTGCTCAGGTCACTCTTTCTCTCTTGCTCTTGATCGGCGCGGGCCTTTTCACAAAAAGTCTCGGCAATCTTCGCAACCTCGGCCCCGGGTTTAATCCGCAAAATCTTGTCGGCCTTGAAATGGATCCCTCGTACAGCGGTTATAGCGTCGCGCGCTTGAAAACTTTTTATCCCCAGTTGCTGGACTCCCTCGCCTCTCTCCCCGGCGTGCAATCCACCGGCCTCGCCTCCATGCGTATCCTGGAAGACAACGAATGGGATAGCAGCATGACCGTCGAAGGATTCAATCCTCCCACTCCCGATTCCCACCCCGAACCCTACATGAACGAGATCAGCCCCAACTATTTCGCCACGATGGGCGTTCCCATCGTTAATGGCCGCGACTTCCGCCCTTCCGACACCCGTGAAATCAATCACCGCCCCGACGATCCTTTTGGATGGAATTCTGCCGTTGTCATGGTCAACGAAACGTTCGCCAAAAAATATTTCGCCGGCCGCAATCCCGTGGGCATGCACATCGGCTTCGGTTCCGACCCAGGCACTCCCACCGACATGGAAGTGATCGGCGTTGTCAAAGACATCAAATACCAGAATCTCCGCGAAGAAATTCCTCCGCAGGCTTATCTCCCCTACATGGCCGACCGTTACATCGGCGGCATGGTCATCTACGTCCGCACGGTCGCCGATCCCACTTTGCTGATGTCCTCCATCCGCGCCAAAGTCCGCGATCTCGATCCCAACATTCCGATCTCCAACATGCACACGACGGAAGTCCAAATCAATAACTCGCTTTCGAGCGAGCGCATGATCGCCAGCCTTTCCGCAGTCTTCGGTTTTCTCGCTACTCTGCTCGCCGTCATCGGCCTTTACGGCGTCATGGCTTACACCGTAGCGCAGCGCACTCGCGAAGTCGGCATTCGCATGGCGCTCGGCGCCGCGCAAGGCAGTGTGATTTGGATGGTGATGCGTGAAGTTCTCATCCTCATCGCCGTGGGTGTCGCCGCGGGAGTTCCCGCTGCTCTCGCTCTGACAAAACTGGTGCAGAGCCAACTCTTCGGCCTGACTCCACACGACCCCGCAACGCTCGCCATCGCGACCGTAGCGCTGGCCTTCGTAGCCTCCGCCGCCGGCTACATCCCTGCGTGGCGCGCGAGCCGCCTCGACCCTGTAAAAGCCCTGCGCTACGAATAAACCGCGATCCGGATCCGCCGTCTCGCTAATGAGCTGCTCTTCTTTTTTCTCTCTTCTCTCCTTGACAACTTAGGAGTGACTGCGCTATTCTCCTAATCATCTTAGGAGAATGCATGACCGATCAAGCCCAGTTGCTTCCCGGCACTCTCGATCTCCTCATCCTACGCGCCGTCTCTCTCGGCCCGCTGCACGGCTACGGCATTCTTCTGCGCATCGGGCAAATCTCCGGCAATGCACTCCTGATCGAACAGGGCGCGCTCTATCCCGGCCTCTTTCGTCTGGTGCGTCAGGGATTGCTCAAAGCCAGCTGGGGAACCTCGGAGAACAATCGCCGGGCCAAGTTTTATGAACTCACCGCAGCAGGCCGCAAGCGTTTGCGCGAAGAAACCGCAAACTGGAATCGCCTGGTGAACGCCATCGGTTCGGCTCTTGGTACGCAACCGGAGGAAGTATGAAACTTGTCGACTCGCTCCGCTTCCGCATCGCCACACTCTTCCATCGTTCGCAGATGAATGCGGAACTGGAGGAAGAGCTTCGCTCTCATATCCAGCATCGCGCTGATGATCTGGAGCGCTCCGGTCTTCCTCACGCAGAAGCCGAGCGCCGCGCCCGCATCGAATTCGGTGGCGTGGTCCGCTACAAGGAAGAGTCCCGTGAAGCGGCGGGAGGTACTTTCCTGGAGTCCGTTTTCCAAGACTTGCGGTTCGCTCTCCGCGTGCTGCGCAAATCTCCGGGCTTTACCGTTGTTGCCGTTTTAACCATGGCCATGGCTATCGGCGCAAACGCAGTCGTTTTTGGTATTTTGAATGCCCTCATCCTGCACCCCCTTAATTTGCCTGATGCGGAAAGCCTCTACGCCATTCAGCATGGAAACGAGGCTTCCTCGTATCAGTCCTATCCCGACTATCTCGATCTGCGCGATCGTAACCACAGCTTCGATGGACTGGCAGCGTTCAGCGGCGCTCAGGCGGGATTGGACACGGGCGAAAATGCGTCCCGCGCCTGGATTTATGAAGTGAGCGGCAACTACTTCGACGTGTTAAAGATTCATCCGTATCTTGGCCGAGTCTTCCACGGCTCCGATGAGCATGGCGCCAACAGCGCTCCCTACATGGTGCTCAGCTACGCCCTTTGGCACACCCGTTTTCACGATGATCGCGGCGTAATAGGACGTATGGTGCAGATCAACAAGCATCCCTTCACGATCGTCGGCGTGGCCCCGCCCGAGTTCCATGGGACTTTGGTGTTTTTCAATCCCGATTTCTTTGTACCCATCGTGAACCAAGAGCAAGTGGAGGGGGAAAATCTCCTGGACATGCGTGGAAAGCGCTGGGTTTTTATGACCGCGGGACATCTGAAAGCTGGCGTCACGCCGACACAGGCTGTTGCCGATCTGAACTCGATTGGCTCCTATCTGGAAAGAACCTATCCCAAAGACGATGACCAAAGGAGCTTTGCTTTGGCTCGTCCAAGCCTTTATGGCGACTATCTCGGCCGGCCGGTGCGTGCCTTCATGACTGGATTGATGATGCTGGCCGGGCTGATCCTGCTGGCGGCATGTGCCAACCTCGGCAGCCTATTTGCCGCTCGCGCCGCTGACCGCTCCCGGGAAGTTGCTCTGCGACTTGCTCTGGGAGCGAACCGCACACGCATTTTGCGGCAATTACTTACCGAAGCTTTGCTGCTTTCACTCCTCGGGGGCGCTGTGGGACTCTTGGGCAGCGTTGCGCTGTTGCGCGACCTGAGCGCGTGGGAGCCATTTTCCAGATGGCCCATCCATTTGGGAGTGAACCCGGACGCAAATGTCTACGCATTAGCCTTGCTGCTGGCTCTAGCGAGTGGATTTATCTTTGGTGCCGTCCCGGTGAGGCAGGTGCTTCACACAGACCCGTATGAGATCGTAAAGTCAGGATCGCTCGGCAGAGTAGGGCGGCGGATTACGGTGCGAGACCTGTTGCTTGGCGCACAGATTGCGATCTGCGCGGTGTTGGTCACTTCTTCGATGGTTGCCGTGCGGGGACTAGTGCGCTCGCTGCACAGCAATTTCGGTTTTGAACCACAGAACGTAGTGCTGGTAGACACAGATCTCCATATGGCCAGCTACACCGGCGACCAGGTGCCCGAGATGCAAAGGCGCATGATCGATGCAGTGGAAACGATTCCAGGAGTGACTTCCGTCGGATTCATTAATGCGGTGCCATTGGTCAGCGGCGGTTTTAACGGTTCGCTTGTTTTTGCCGATGCAACTGCAGATTTGAGGCCATCGAATGCGGCGGCTGATTGCTTCATGTTCAGTATCTCTCCCGAATACTTCCACGCGGCAGGCACCGTTTTGCACTCCGGAAGGACCATCACATGGCATGACGATAAGGACGCACCGCCGGTGGCTGTGATCAATCAAAAGTTTGCGAGCAAGCTCTTTGGCTCCGCAACGAACGCCATGGGCAGGTATTTCAAGAGGAGGGATGGAACGCGGATCCAAGTGGTGGGCATCGTAGAAGACGGAAAGTATAAAAGCCTCACCGAAGATCAGCAGCCGGCCATGTTTCTCCCCTTGCTGCAATTGCCATCGAGCCAGACCTATCTAGCGGTGCGTTCGAGCGGCGATCCAGGGCAGATGGTGGCGGCTATACGGAATTCACTGCGGAAACTCGACGCAGGCCTGCCTCTTTACATCGAGCCGTGGAACAACGAACTGGACACCGCCCTATTTGCTTCGCGTATGGCGGCAATGGCGCTGGGTACGCTAGGCATGATGGGCGCGATGCTCTCCATAACCGGAATCTTCGGAATGGCGGCGCATTCCATCAGCAAGCGGCTGAAGGAACTGGGAATTCGTATGGCGCTGGGCGCGCAGCGTAAGGAAGTTCTGAAGGCGGCGCTGGGAAGAGCGGTGAAGTTGCTGGCGTTTGGTTCCGCGGCGGGATTGCTTCTCGGAATCCTGGCGAGCCGTGTGTTGGCTTCCATCGTGTATCAGGCCACGCCGCGCGATCCGCTGGTGTTGGCTGGTGTTGTGCTGGCTATGGCGTTGCTGGGGCTGCTTGCTACGTGGATTCCCGCGCAGCGCGCGCTGTCGATCGATCCTGCGATACTGCTGCGTGAAGAGTGAATTGGCTTTAATTGTCCCGATGTGATGGCGTCAGTCTCGCCTTACATTTTCTTCCAATCGCCGGAGTGCTCGAAGGCGTGGGCGGCTTTGTAGATCGTCGACTCGTCCCAATGCTTTGCAATCAGCATCAATCCTGTCGGCAGGCCATCGATCATTCCGCATGGCACGTTCATCGCCGGATGGTGCGTGATGTCAAACGGACACGTGTTCCCGATCATCTCGATGGCTCTTTGAAAATATTCTTCGCGACTTGCGTTGGCGGGCGGCAACGGCTGCGGTTTCATCGGCAGCGTCGGCATCAGCAATAGGTCGTACTGCTGTAGCACCGCATCGTAAGCCGCCCGCAATCGCCGACTTACGTTGACGGCTTTTCCGTAGAAATGTGACCCGTGGTATTTCTTCGCGTACACGCCCAACGTCGTACAAATCTTTGCGGTCTCGGACAACTCGTTCGCCCGCAGCGTCCATCCATGGAGCTTGTCGATCAAACTCGTTACGTATAGGTCTTGGCGCGAGAGGCCGTAGCCGTCGCCGAACATCATAGTCTGCGCAATTCCTTCCACTCCGATTGGCGTCCAGATGGCCGCCCCAAGCAGATGCATGGGAATCGATACTTCCTCCACCGTTGCGCCCCGGCTTCGGAACACCTCCGCGCTCTGCCGCACTTTCTCATCGACGGCTTTCTCCGATTCCGGCCTGCCAAATCCTTCTTTCACCAGCGCGATTTTCATTCCCTTCACGCCTTTACCCAACGATTCGGTGTACTTCGCTACTTTCGGCGAATACTGGCGCGGGTCATACCGGTCTTCTCCCGCGATGACTTCGAGCATCAACGCGTTGTCCGCCACCGTCGCCGTCATCGGCCCGGTGTGGTCCACAAAAATTTCAATCGGCATAATTCCCGTATAGGGCACCAGGCCATGCGTTGCTTTCATTCCATAAATCCCGCACCAGCACGCCGGTATCCTGATCGAGCCGCCCTGATCTCCGCCGAGCGCCATGTCCGCTTCGTGCAGCGCTACGACCACGCCCGAGCCCGACGACGAGCCGCCCGCCGAGTAGCCCATCTTGTAAGGATTGTGAACCGGCCCCTTCGCTCCCGTGAAGCTGCTGCCGGAAAGACAATACGATTCACAATGCACCTTACCGACGATCTCCGCGCCGGCGTCGAGCATGCGCGTCACGACTGTCGCGTCAATTTCAGGAACGTAGCCTTCCAGGATTGAGTTGCCGTTCATCATGGGCACGCCCGCGACCATGGCGTTGTCCTTGATCGCCACGCGCTTTCCTTTGAGAGGGCCTTCCGCCGCGCCGCGAATCGAAGTCTTCACGTACCACGCGTTGTGCGTGTTCTCTTCTGGCCAAGGAAATCTACCTGGCGTGCGCGGATATTTCACCTCCGGCAAACAGTCCGGCATCGCGTCCACGACGTTGTACGCCTCGACGCTCGCTTTCATTAGACCGATATAGGACTGCACATCCGCGTCCGTCAGCGAGAGGCCGACTTCGCTCGCCGCCGCGCGGACTTGTTCCGGTGTTGGTGATTGAACGGCCATGATTGCTTCCTCCCATGAGTGACGCCATCCGCCGCCACTCGTTCAAGAGTTTGCGCCGCTGCGCAAAACACGCTATGCGGCAGCAAGATAGACATAGCGCAGAATGAACAGCCCCGTGAGAATCCAGACGAGGGCGTTGATTTCCTTGAATTTGCCGGCCGCCAATTTCACGACGGTGTAAGAAATCAGGCCCAGGCTCAGCCCCGTGGCGATGCTGAAGGTCAGCGGCGTTGCCAGCATCGTAATAAACGCGGGCAGGGCTTCGCTGAAGTCATTCCAAAGCACCATCGCTAATGACTGGGACATCAAAACGCCCACCAATATCAGCGCCGGCGCTGTAGCGTATGCTGGTATTGCTGTCGCCAGCGGCGAGCAAAACATCGCCAGTAAAAACAGTCCCGCCACCGCGATGTTGCTGAAGCCCGTGCGAGCGCCAGCGGCGACACCCGCAGCGCTTTCGATGTAACTGGTGACTGTCGAGGTCCCTGTGAGCGCGCCAAAAATCGTTCCTACGGAATCCGCCAGCAAGACGCGACCAACCCTGGGAATCTTCCCGTCTTTGATGAAACCACCTTGTTCGCAGACGCCCACAAGTGTTCCGACATTGTCGAACAGATCTACAAACAGAAAAGCGAAAAGGATTTCGAGGAATCCGAGATGCAGAGCCCCGCGGAAATCGAGTTGGAGAAAAGTCGAGGAGGGATGCGGCATGGCGACAAAAGTGGCAGGCCAAATCGAAATTCCGCGCAATATGCCGAGCAACGTGGTGCCGATGATGCCAATCAAGATGGCTCCGTGAATTTTCCGGGCCATCAGAATCAGCGTCAGCGCCAGGCCGAAGCACGCCGTCTGTACTTCTTTATCCGCAAAGCTGCCCAGTCCGACAAACGTGGCCGAGTTCGCGACCACGAGCTTGGCATTTCGCAATCCAACAAACGCAATGAACATCCCGATTCCGGCGGCCGTCGCGTGCTTCAAGCAATCCGGCATGCCATTCACGATCTGTTCGCGGACTTTCGTTACGGTGAGCACCAAAAAGAGCACGCCGGAAAAAAAGACGACCGCGAGAGCCGTTTGCCACGGAATGTGCATCGCCAGGCACACGGAGTACGTGAAGTACGCGTTCAGCGACATCCCCGGCGCCAGCGCGATGGGATAGTTCGCATACAAGCCCATCACCAGAGTCGCCGCCGCCGCCGAAAGGCATGTGGCAAACACCACTCCATCCGCGGGCATGCCTGCTTGCGCCAGAATCTGCGGATTCACCACGACGATATACGCCATGGTCACAAAGGTGGTGAGGCCGCCGAGCAGCTCTTGCCGGATGGATGTGTGATTTTCGGTGAGCTTGAAGTAGCGATCGATCAATCGGCCCTCCGCCGAGCCTGACACTCACCTGGGGTTCAGCGAGACATTCATTCCGCGGCGCAGAAGAATTTCAATAGGGAATCTTGTTCGGCCGATCGAGCCAAGCGCGAAATCCCGCGAGAGCTTCGTCTCGCATTATTTGAACCGTGGGAATGCGGCGTTCCGCATAGGGTTGTTTCAGCTCGCTATAAATAAACGAATCATCAAAACCCGCTTTGGCGGCATCGTCGGCCGTGCTCGCAAAATAAATGCGCGATAGCCGCGCCCAATAAATCGCCCCAAGGCACATCGGGCACGGCTCACAGGAAGTGTACAGCTCGCAATCCTTCAGTTCGAACACGCCAAGTTTTTCGCACGCCCGCCGGATCGCCAGGACTTCCGCGTGCGCCGTCGGGTCATTCGTCGAGGTCACCGCATTCGAACCTTCGGCAATAATCTTCCCGTCTCGCACAATCACCGCGCCAAACGGACCCCCACGCCCCGATTGAACTCCCTCAATCGCCAACTGAATCGCCCGCGCCATGAAAAGATTGCTCAAGTTTTATTGCCACCAATCCATTCATTGAATGTCGTAACGTAGTTCCACACGCCGTTAACAATTCCGCAGAAAGTCTCCAGGCGCCGGTGCCAATCGGCAAGTATATGCCCGTCAAACCAGCTGCCCAGCACTTTTTTCCTCTTGAATTATCGATTGTGCTGACTTGAAATGCTGCTGATATCCGTCTACGCTCAGGTCTAATTCTGACGAGTCCCTGGACCTGTTCCCTAGCTCCGCTTTTACTATGATTTTGCGCGCCTTCCTCTCCAGCAGAGTTGTAATGCCAGACGCGGTCCGCCCCGCCGCTCTTCTGGTCGAAGCCGAACGCATCCTCGACGTCGTCGCTCCCGCCGAAATTCCCTCGCACGCGGAGCTCCACGATTTTGGCGACGCCGCGATTCTTCCCGGCCTCGTTGATTCTCACGTGCACATCAACGACCCCGGTCGCGCCGATTGGGAGGGCTTCGAGACCGCCACGCGCGCCGCAGCCGCCGGCGGCTACACATTGCTCGTTGACATGCCGTTAAATTGCCTGCCTGCCACAACCAGCGTCGCTGCGCTGGAAGCCAAACGCTCCGCTGCTCACGGCCGCTGCCGCGTCGACTGGATGCCCTGGGGCGGAGTCGTCTCCGACAACGCGCACGACATCGAGCCGCTGGCCCGCGCCGGAGTCCCCGGCTTCAAATGTTTTCTCGTTCATCCCGGCATCGACGGTTTCACAATGGTGACCGAACAACAATTGCGGGCCGCTTTGCCTCACGTTGCCCGCACCGGCCTGCCTCTTCTCGTCCACGCTGAACTCCCCGCACCCATCGACGAAGCCACAGCACGGCTCGCGCATGCCGATTGGTCGCTGTACGACACCTATCTCAAATCGCGCCCCGAAGAAGCCGAACTCTCCGCGATTCGCATGCTCCTCTCTCTCTGCCGCGAATTCAAATTTCGCCTGCACATCGTCCATCTCTCCGCGAGCAAAGCTCTTCCTGAACTTCGCGCCGCGCGCTCCGAAGGTCTGCCCGTAACTGTAGAAACTTGCCCGCACTATCTTCATCTCTCCGCCGAATCCATTCCTAAAGGAGCCACGCTCTTCAAATGCGCCCCACCAATTCGCAATCGAGAAAATTGGGAGCAATTGTGGCAGGCGCTTCGCGACGGAACGATCGACCTCGTCGCCACCGATCATTCTCCCTGCCCACCCGAAATGAAACGCCTCGCCGAAGGAAATTTCCGTACCGCCTGGGGCGGCATCGCCAGCCTTTCCATCGCTCTTCCGCTGATGCACACCGAAGCCTCGCAACGCGGTTTCTCTCTCACCGATATCGCGCGCTGGATGTCTCAAGCTCCCGCAACTCTTGCCGGCTGCCACAAACGCAAAGGCCGCCTCGCCGCAGGCTATGACGCCGACTTCGTCGTCTTCGATCCCGAAAGCGCTTTCGTTGTCACTAAAAACCGTCTGCACTATCGCCACCCGGTCTCCCCCTATCTAGGTGAAACTCTGCGCGGCGAAGTGAAAGCCACCTATCTTCGAGGCCAGCAAATTTTTAGCGATGGCCGGTTTCCCGGTGCTCCCATCGGCAAGGAGCATCGTCTCTAATATTTTTCATCCGAATTATTTTCAACGCTCTGTCATACACTGGAGCTTGCGAGTAAACGCCTGAAAGGACTGGATGATTCCACGATTCGCATGAAACACACTCCCATCGTCGGCACCTCCGTTCCCCGCATGGAAGGCCGCGGCAAAGTCACCGGACACGCGCGCTACATCGACGACATGACTCTACCTGGCATGCTCCACGGCGCCACCGTCCGCAGCAGCATTCCGCGCGGCAAAATCAAAAAGATCACCTTCGGCCCCGGAATTCCTTGGGATGAGTTCGTGATCGTCACGTCCGAAGATATTCCCGGCAAGAACTGCATCGCCCTCATCGAAGATGATCAGCCTTGCCTCGCCGATGGAATCGTCAATCATCCCGAAGAGCCGCTACTGCTGCTCGCGCATCCAGATCGTCACCTTCTCTCCAAAACCGTCGAAGCCGTTTCCGTTGAGTACGAGCCGCTCCCCGCGATCTTCACCATCGAGGAAAGCGAAGCACAACGGCAAACCATCTGGGGCGCAGACAACATTTTCAAAACATATTTAATCGAAAAAGGCGACCTGGATGCCGCCTGGCAAAACGCCGCACACATCGTCGAAGCCGAATACACCACCGGCGCGCAAGAGCAGCTCTATATCGAGAATAACGGGATGATCGCCGTCTACGATTCGGAACAAGGAATCACCGTCTGGGGCTCGCTCCAGTGTCCCTACTACGTCCACAAATCCTTGATGAAACTCTTCGCTTTGCCCGCCAATCGTGTGCGCGTCGTGCAAATGGAAACGGGCGGCGCCTTTGGCGGCAAAGAGGAATATCCCTCGATGATCGCCGCCCACGCCGCGCTGCTCGCCATGAAGTCCGGCAAGCCGGTAAAGATTATTTATGACCGTCTGGAAGACATGACGGCCACCACCAAGCGCCATCCTTCGCGCACGCGCATCCGCACCGCCATCGGCGAAGACGGTAAACTTCTCGCCGGCGAGATCGACTTCACCATCGACGGCGGCGCTTACAAAACTCTTTCTCCCGTCGTCTTATCGCGCGGCGCCATTCACGCCGGCGGTCCTTACTATTGGCCCAACGTTCGCATTCGCGCCAAAGCTGTCGCTACGAATGCCCCGCCACACGGCGCGTTCCGCGGATTCGGCGCGCCGCAATCGCTCTTCGCGCTCGAGCGCCATATGGATCGCATTGCTCAGGTGGCTGGCATTTCGCGCGAAGAAATTCGCCGCCTCAATTTCCTCCGGCCCGGTCAAACCACCACAACATCCCAGATCATCAATGAACCGATCAACCTCGGCAAACTCCTCGATCGCGCGCTCGATCTCTCGGACTACCACGCCAAAAAAGAAAACTTCACCCGCCACAATCGCGAAGGCTTTCGCAAAAAAGGCATCGGCATTGCCTCCTTCTTACACGGCGCCGGATTCACCGGCTCCGGCGAACGCTCTCTCGGCTCCATCGCCGGTGTAGAAGCCTGTGAAGACGGCGGTTTGCGCATTCTTGTCTCCAGCGCCGAGTTCGGCCAGGGAACAAACACTGTCCTTTGCCAGATCGCAGCAGAAGCCCTTGGCCTGCGCTACGAAGACGTCAGCATCGCCCAACCCGACACGCACGACGTGCCGAACAGCGGCCCCACGGTTGCCTCGCGCACGGTGATGGTCGTCGGAAAACTCGTGCAATCCGCCGCTCTCGGCATCAAAAACACTCTCATCGCAAGCGGCGTGCTCTCGGATTCTTATTCACCTGATGAATTTCGCACGGCCTGCCGCGCTTATGTCGCAAAGCACGGCAAATTCCGCAGCTTCGCGCAGTACGAACAACCCGAAGGCGTTTTCTGGGACGACGACAAATATCGTGGAGAGGCCTACGCCGCGTTTGCCTGGGCCGTTTACATCGCGGAAGTCACTGTGGACCTGACAACGTACTCCGTGACGGTCGATGATTTCCTAGCCCTTCAAGAAGTTGGAAAAGTCCTTCACCCGGTTCTCGCGCAAGGACAAATCATCGGCGGCGTCGCGCAAGCCATCGGCTTTGCTCTTTACGAAAAAGTGATTTGGGACCACGGCCGCATGCAAAACGGCCAGATGACCAACTACATTATGCCGACCTCCGCCGATCTCCCTCCCATCCGCGTCTACTTTGAGGAATTGGGCAACGTTCACGGTGCGTTTGGCGCCAAAGGAATCGGCGAACTTCCCATGGATGGTCCTGCTCCCGCAATTCTCAACGCCGTCGAGGACGCGCTCAACATTTCCTTCCGTTCCATTCCGCTCCTCCCGGAAGACATCTTCGCCGCGCTTTCCGAACGCGCAACTCCCGAAACTGTTCCCACCTCTCCGCGAGGCGATGCATGACGGCATCCTCGCAAGAGCGCCCACAATGCGAAATCTCTTTCACCGTCAACGGAATGTCGCACACCGTCCGCGCCTACCCCATGGAGCGCCTGCTGGATGTTCTTCGCCACGACCTCGAACTGACCGGCACGAAGGAAGGCTGCGGCGAAGGCGAGTGCGGCTCTTGTTCTGTTTTACTGGATGGCGCGCTCGTGAATAGCTGCCTGATTCCAGTGCTTCAAGCGAGCGGCTCAGAAATCGTAACGATTGAAGGACTCGCATCCAACGGCCGGCTGCAAGTGCTGCAGCAATCCTTTCTCGACTGTGGTGGCGCGCAGTGCGGCATCTGCACTCCCGGCATGATTCTCGCGTCCGTTCATCTACTCAATAAGAAACCACAGCCCACACTCGAAGAAATCCGCGAAGGTCTCAGCGGCAATCTCTGCCGCTGCACGGGCTACATGCAAATCATTGAAGCCGTCGCGGATGCCGCACGCACTGGAGCTGCGAAGTGAGAGCCCACCCCGTTGAGTACGAGCTTGTCTCTCCGCATAGTTTGCCCGGCGTCCTTTCGCTTCTCGCAAGCGAACCCGGAGCATGGCTTCCCATCGCCGGCGGCACGGATGTCATGGTGCAATATTCCGCTGGAATACTCCCCGCGCGAAAGCTGGTCAGCATCTGGAATCTTCCCGAACTTTGCCGAATCGAAACTTCAGCCGACGAAATTCGAATCGGCGCGGGATGCACCTACACTGATTTGCGCGAGCACGAAGCAATCAACACGGAGTTCCCGCTATTGTCCAGCGCCGCAAGCTGGACCGGAGGAATCGCCAACCAAAACCGCGGCACCCTCGGCGGCAATATCGTGAACGCCTCGCCTGCCGCTGATTCTCTCCCCGCGCTCCTCGTCTACGATGCGGAGTTGCTCCTCGTTTCCGCGCGCGGAGAACGCCGCGTCCCTTACTCCGGTTTTCATATTGGCTACCGCAAAACGCAGCTCGCGCCCGACGAACTGATTCGTGCCGTCTGCTTGAAAACGCGGTTTTCAGGTTACTATGCCCATACGCGCAAAGTTGGCGCGCGCAACGCGCAAGCGATCTCCAAAGTGTGTCTTGCGGCGCTCGGGCGGATAGCGGAAGGCACTGTCGAAGATATTCGACTCGCTATGGGAAGTGTCGCGCCCATTCCGCTTCGATTGACCGCTACGGAACGCATCCTTAGAGGGAAACGAATCGATTCACAGCTTGTCCAGCTAGCAAAAATGACAGCCGCCGCGGAAATCCAGCCCATCGACGACATTCGCTCCTCCGCCCGCTATCGCGCGGCCGTCGCGGGAAATCTTGTAGCGGAATTCCTTGAACAGCTGCGCACAAATCAGGAACGAACCGAAAGGGCGACACGAGTTCTATCGATTTGGAATGATTTGCCGCCAGACAAAGCCGCCGAGGAAATCTTGCCATGTTGCGGTTCAAAAGCTTGGGCGCGCCAAATGGCGGCTCGCCGGCCAATCTTCGAGGAAGCCTCGCTCTTGTCGGTTTGTGACGAGGTTTGGAAAAATCTCCCGCAATCCGATTGGCTCGAAGCCTTTCGCAGCCATCCGCGCATCGGCGATTCGCATGCTCCTTCCTCGGCTCAGGCGAAGTCCGCCGCGTGGTCAGGCGAAGAGCAGCGCAAAGCTGCCTCCGCGGATGAGGACATCAAGGCTGCGCTCGCCGCAGGCAATCGCGCCTACGAGCAAAAGTTCAACCACATTTTCATCGTTTGCGCCACCGGCAAGTCCGCGCCAGAAATCCTTGCTATCCTCGAGCGGCGCTTGCGAAATGACAAAACCACAGAACTCCGCGAGGCAGCCGAACAACAACGGCAAATTGCGCGTCTCCGGCTGAAGAAATGGCTCTTGTCATGAACCGCATTTCCACCCACATTCTGGATGTCACTCTGGGAAAACCCGCCAAAGACGTTCCCGTCCGATTGGAAAGGCAAGAATCCAACGGCGAGTGGCGCATGCTGAGTTTGCTGCGTACCGACAGCGACGGCCGCTGCGCGCAAATGCTTCCCGACAACGAAGTCCTTCGCGCGGGCAACTATCGCTTGGCTTTTGATACGGCCGGGTATCACCTGGCGCAGAATGTACAAGGACTCTATCCCGTCGTCGAAATTACATTTCACGTGCGTGAAGGCGAATCGCATTTTCATATTCCTCTGCTCTTGAGTCTACATGGCTACACGACATACCGGGGAACCTGATCCGATGATTGCGTTGGGCGAAAACAGTTACGGCAAATCGCGTGTGCGCTTGGCAAAAGTGAGGCGGCACGCGGACCATCACGGCTTTTGCGAATGGACCATCGACATTTTGCTTGAAGGAGATTTTGAGTCCTGTTTCGTCACCGGGGATAACAGCAAGATCCTTCCGACCGATACGATGAAGAATACCGTCTACTCGCTGGCTCGAAGTTCCTCCGCAGATTGCATGGAAGAGTTTGGAAAAGAACTTGTCTCTTTCTTTCTGGATCGCAACCCGCAAGTATCCGCCGCGCGAGTCACTCTTTCCGAAAAATCCTGGCAGCATCTCCCCGTCGGCGGAAAGCCTCATCCCACAACGTTTGTCCAATCGAGCGCCGAACGCCAGACCGCTGAGATTGCCCTCGTCCGGGGAGGCACGCCATCCGTGCGCTCAGGTTTCATTGATTTGGTCATCATGAAAACGGCGGGCTCGGCGTTCGCCGGTTTTGTCAAGGATTCGTTGACCACTTTGCCCGAAGCGGTCGATCGCTTGTTCGCCACGTCGGTCAGCGCACGTTGGAACTATTCCTCGCCGACTGGCGCTTGCCCCGCGCTACGCTCGAAGATTCGCGACATTCTGCTCAATGTGTTTGCGGAGCACGTCAGCAAGTCCGTTCAACACACTCTGTATGCAATGGGTGAAGCTGCCCTCGCCACCGTTCCCGAAATCGATGAGATTGCATTGACGATGCCGAACAAACATTATTTGCTGGCCGACCTTTCGCGCTTCGGCCAGGATAATCCCAACGAAATCTTTGTGCCTATTGACGAACCGCACGGCACCATCGAAGCGCGCCTTCGCCGGCAAGGTTGAATTTCTGTGTCCACAACTGCGAACACCATAGCCCGGGCGGAAGAAGTCATCGCTCGCTGCAAATTGCTGGCGACTTTCTCCGAAGACGCGGGCAGCATACGCCGCACGTTTCTTTCATCTCCGATGCGCGATTGTCACCGTGAAATCACCAAGTGGCTCGGCGCGACAGGAGCCGTCGTTACAGTGGACGCTGCCGGAAATTTGCGTGCACTTTACGCCGGGGAGCGCTCCGATGTGCCGCGGCTGCTGCTCGGTTCGCACCTCGATACCGTCCCGAATGCTGGAGCGTACGACGGCATTCTCGGCGTGGTCATCGCAGTGGCTTTGCTCGAATCCCTTGAAAAGCGTCGCCTTCCCTTCGCCATCGAGGTCGTCGCTTTTTCCGAAGAAGAAGGAGTCCGCTTCGGTTTCCCTTTTATTGGTAGTCGCGCACTGGTGGGCAGCCTCGATGAGGAACTCCTGAATCGCCATGACTCGGACGGAATCACTGTGCGCGCGGCCATTGAAAAGTTCGGCCTGAATCCCGCCGACATTCCGTGCGCCGCCTTGCACGAAGACACACTCGCTTATTTGGAATTTCACATCGAGCAAGGACCGATCCTCGAATCCATCGGCCGGCCCCTCGGAGCAGTCGATGCCATCGCCGCGCAGAGGCGCATGGAATTAGTGTTCTTGGGCCGCGCCAATCACGCGGGCACGACTCCCATGCATCTTCGGCATGACGCGATCGCCGCGGCGGCTGAATGGATCGTTGCGGTCGAGCACGCCGCGCAGAGTCACCCAGGCCTTGTAGCCACCGTTGGTCAAATCAGCGCGAAACCCGGTGCGACGAATGTCATTGCTGCCGAGGCTCGCGTCACGCTGGATGTTCGCCACAAGTCCGACGACATCCTCGGCCACGCGGCAGACTCGCTCGTTCGGATGGCCCACGATATCGCGGAACGACGAGGCCTGTTGCTGCGGCAAAACGTCTTGCTCAGCCAGCGCGCCGTAGCCATGGATTCTTTTCTCGTCGAGCAAATCCAGGAGGCGATCCGCAGCACTGGCTGCCAGCCGCATCGCATGACCAGCGGCGCCGGCCACGATGCCATGATTCTCGCCGAAAAAATTCCCGCGGCCATGATTTTTCTCCGGTCGCCCGGCGGCATCAGCCACGATCCTGCGGAATCCGTCCTGCCGGAAGACGTGGCCAAAGCGCTCGAATGTGGATTACATTTGCTCGATCAGCTTGCAAATTCTTCCGAGCTTCAAAAAAGGATGTCCCGTGCATAATCTTGGCCATACGCGCAGCGCCCAAACACACAACTATATGCTCCTCACGCCGGACACGTTTGTTCGAACGGCCCTGCCTGGCATGAAAGCTTGCGCCGCCATCGTGCATGCAGACCCGGCAATCGGCGCGCGTTTCGCCCAGTACACCGCCGAATTCGACTCCGGCGGCGAACTTGGACCAACTACCGCGCAGCGTTTCCTCTACGTACTCGAAGGTCAGATTGAGCTTGAAATGGATGGTCGCCGGAGCTCTCTAGGAATCAGCGGCTACGCCTACTTGCCCGAAGGTGCGCCGCATCGGGTGGTCGCTACGAAGACTAGCCGCGCCGCCGTCATCGAAAAACACTACCAGCCGCTTGCTTCATTCGAATCGCCGCGCGCCATCATCTCCAGCGAAGACGCTGTCTCCTCCGAAGCGCTGGATGGCGATGTTAGCCTGCAAGTGAAACGCTTGCTTCCCGACAAGCTGAATTTCGATTTTGCCGTGAACTCCATGGTCTATCAGCCAGGCGCCGCTCTCAGCATGGTCGAAATGCACATCATGGAGCACGGCCTTCTGATGCTCGAAGGCGGCGGCATTTATCGCCTCGGTGATTCGTGGCACCCCGTCACCGCCGGCGATTTTATTTGGATGGGTCCGTGGTGCCCGCAGTGGTTCGGCGCCATCGGCAAAGTTCCAGCGAAATATCTTATTTACAAGGATTCGAATCGGCATCCGTTGGCCGGAGTTGCGTCGCCAGCAACAGCGCCGGTTCGAACGCCTGCCGCGGACAAGCCGCGATGAATTTGGAAATCGATCGCGACCGGCTTGCGGCGGAGATTGAAGAGCTCGCAGAAATTTCCGATGCGGAACCGCCTGCGGTAACGCGCATTGTTTTTTCGCCGGTGGATCTGCAGGCGCGGGCGTGGCTGATTGCGTGCTGCGAAAAAGCTGGGCTGGCGATACGCCAGGATCCTGTTGGAAATACTTTCGCGCGGTGGGCTGGTGCCGACGCGAGCGCAGCGGCGGTGGGGACGGGGTCTCACATCGACGCGATTCCTAACGCCGGAAAATACGACGGCGTTGTTGGCGTGCTCGGCGGCCTCGAAGTGATTCGCGCGCTGCAGCGTTGCGGCGCGCGTCCGAAACACTCGATCGAGTTGTTGCTCTTCACTTCGGAAGAGCCAACGCGCTTTGGCATCGGCTGCCTGGGCAGCCGGCTCTTGTCCGGAACGATGACTCCGGACGCGGCACGAAAGCTCATCGACAAAGATGGCGTTTCGCTTGAAGAAGTTCGCCGCAAAGCCGGATACAGCGCGCCGCTCGAAGAAGTGAAATTGCCGGGCGGCTACTACAAAGCGTTTGTCGAACTACACATCGAGCAAGGTCCCTTGCTCGAGCAGCAAAAACTTCCGCTGGGGATTGTTACGAGCATCGCGGCTCCGGCGAGTTTGCGTTTTTCGATTGAAGGCGCGGGCGGGCACGCTGGCGCGGTGCTGATGCCGGAGCGGCGAGACGCGCTGTGCGCTGCGGCAGAGTTGGTTCTAGCGATTGAAAATGCGGCGAAGTCGAGCGGCGCGATTGATACTGTTGCGACAGTTGGCATTTGCGAAGTGTTTCCTGGCGCGGTCAACAGCATTCCCAGCCGCGTGCGTTTGACCTTAGACCTTCGCGATACAAGTCTTGCGCGGCGCGATGCGGCGATGCGCGCGATCGAGACGGCGCGGCAGACGATTGTAGCAGAGCGGCAAGTTTCGATCAGTGAAGAACTCGTGAACGCTGACGCGCCCGCGCAATGTGCTCCCGAAATTGTCGAAGCGCTTTCGCAAGCTTGTGCGAAACATAATCTCGCTTCGATGAAGATGGTTAGCCGGGCTTATCATGATTCGCTTTTTATGTCGCGCATCGCGCCGGTGGCG
>Ga0210403_10000290_pt1 | contig 55291 bp, 49 predicted proteins | sample IncBWC19MmetaG_FD_150863 | JGI IMG/M metagenome (GOLD analysis project Ga0210403, IMG submission 150863) | Forest soil microbial communities from Barre Woods Harvard Forest LTER site, Petersham, Massachusetts, United States - Inc-BW-C-19-M | ecosystem: Environmental > Terrestrial > Soil >...
GATTGCCGAGGCCGCAGAAAGCGAAAAACGGTCCCTTGCCGATTTCGCTGGAGGACAGCAAAGTAATCTCTCCTCCGAGCCGCCGGAAGCCGAGCAGCCGAGTGGCCGCGGCGAAAACTGGAAATTGATGCAACTTGCTGATCGCTTCGATCGCACCGGGGGTCGTCTCCGTACGAGTAAAGACAACCAGGTTCGCGCGGCTCATGGCCGATATTGGCTCGCGAAGGGAGCCGGCCGGCAAAAGGGATTCGCCGCCCAGCTGTTGAGAGGAATCAAGCAGAAGTATATCCAAGTCTCGCGCCAATCGCAGGTGCTGGAAGCCGTCGTCGAGGAGAAAGACATCCACGGACTGTTGCGAAGCAAGACGCTGTCCTTCCGCGAAACGGTCTTTGCCCACGCCAAAGGAGACGCGGCTCTGAAGGCGGAATTTCATCAGTTCAATTTCGTCGCTGGTGCCATTCGCGCCCCGGTAGCCGCGGCTGAGAATGGCGACGCGCTTCCCGTCACCCAGGAATTTTTCAGCGAGCCAGATCACCATGGGTGTTTTGCCGGTGCCACCCACCGTCAAGTTGCCAACGCTGATGACGGGCGCATTCAATCGCTTGCGCTTGAACCACCCGCGCTGGTAGAAGGCAACACGCGCGTGGACGCCGACACCATACAGGAACGACAGAGGCCAAAGAAGCATCCGCAAGAGCGGCGAAACCTTCATCGAGCGGCACCATTCAAATGTTTGGCAATCTCGTTCATCGCTCGATTGGTCGCGCCGCGGCTGCTTTCCACCAGATTCCGTGCGGTCTCGCCCATTTTCTTCATGCGCTCCGGATTGCCAAAAAACTCGATCCACGCCACGCCGACGTCTTCCGGACTCTCCACCTGCACGGCGGCGTTTGCAGCCACAAAGCGCGAAGCCATTTCCGCAAAGTTTTCCATCGAGGGCCCGAACACGGGAATTTTCCCGAAGGCAGCCGGCTCGAGAATATTATGGCCCCCGGAAGGAACCAGCGAACCTCCGACAAATGCGCCGTCCGCCAAACGGTACAGCGAAGCGAGTTCGCCAATGCTGTCGAGGAGCAGCACCGTAACGTCATCTGGAATGATGGGAGCACTGGAAGGTACGCTCGCTTGCGACCGCGCCGCGGGAACCGGTAACTGCGAGCGCCGGATAAATTTGCGATGCGACTCGTCAATGAACTCCGCCGCCGCATCAAAGCGCTCCGGCTTGCGAGGCGCGAGTACGAGCAGAGCTTTGGGATATTCGCCCTGCAAGGTACCGAATGCGATAAGCGCCAGGGGCTCTTCCGTGGCAACGACGCTGCCTGCCACGATGATCGGAGAACGGCCGCTGCGCCTGGTCTCTGCCTCCAGCCAACTCGCAATCGGCGTCGAGGCAGGAAGCTCCAAATCGTATTTCAAGTTTCCGCTGACGTGGACTCGATCGGCTGGCGCTCCGAGAATGCGGATTCGCCCGGCATCCTGTTCACTTTGCATAAAAAAGGCGCTGGCGTTGGAAAGGGTGTCCTTCAAGAAAGGCCGCAGGAAGAAACCGAATGCGCCGAGATACTTTTGATATCGCGCAAACGATCGGTCGGAAATCCTCCCGCTGACGAAAAGAACGGGCACATTGCGGCGGCGCGCCTCACGGAGAAAATTCGGCCAGATTTCCGTCTCGAGCACGAGGACGAGCGATGGCTGCACCGCCTTCATCGCGCGGCGAACACAAAACATCCAGTCGAGGGGAAAATAGATGATGGCGTCCGAAAAGGGCATTCGTTCGCACGCGAGCTGCTGTCCCGTGATCGTGGTCGTGGAGATGATGAGGGGCCGGTCGGGGTATGCTTCCTTCAATCGGCGCGCCAAGGTAACACAGGAGAGTGCTTCGCCCACGGAAACGGCGTGAATCCATATCGCGCCAGGGCGCTGTGTGGGCAGCTTTTCCAGCGCTGGAAACGAAAAGCCAAGGCGCTCGCTCAGGTTGGACAGATACTTGCCCTGGCGCAACCCCTTCACGAGCCAGTAGGGCGCGAGCAAAAGACCCGCAAAGCCCATGAGAAGGCTATAAAAGAAATACACGAAACGTGGCTCCGGTCTGTCCACGCTCCGCCAACAGCAGGCGGCGCGCGACGCAGGGCAACCCTGCACATCCCCCAGGAATCGAAGGCGTCAAGATGGGAAAAGTCTATTATAACCATATGCGAAAACTAACCGTTTGCCTTCCCGTTCTTGGGTTGTGCTTGGTTGCGGCGATTCCGGGTGGCTCCCAACAACCCGCTTCGCTGAAGACGGCCTCGTTGCAGTCCCACGAAGGAATGACCATTACAGCCGCGCCGTGGACAGATGCGCGGCTGTACAAGGAAAAATTTCCAAAAAAGTCGCCTTATGCGGCTGGCGTACTCGCCGTGCAGGTGGCCTTTCGAAATGATTCGGACGACAGCGTAAAAATAAACCTCGACCGCATCCGGCTGTCGTTGCGCATTGACGAAGACAACCGGCAAGAACTAACGCCGCTTACTGCTGGTGAGTTGGCGGACGCAGTGCTGAAGCCCGGTGCCAGGGACGCCACGAAAAGGAGGCTGCCATTTCCAGTTCCGGCCGGCGCGCCGAAAACCGGAAAGGACAAGAACTGGACGGAACTGCAAACGGAAGCGCAGAACGCAGCAGTCCCGACAAGTGTCGCCGCCCCGCACAGCACCATCCAGGGGCTGCTTTATTTTGATCTGCGAGGACAGTTCGACCTTTTGAGCACCGCTCATCTTTATATCCCGGACATAGTGGTGATGCAGAAGAACCGGTCGCTGACGTACTTCGAGATTGATTTGAGCCGGCCGGGGGAGACGTAGATCTCAAGCGCTCACGAAAACAGCGAAGAACGGCGAGGCGAATTCCAGCTCGTTTGCGCCCCTCGTCTCGCTCGGCTACCATGACTTGTGCAAACTTTCTCTCATCATCCCGGAAAAATGCTGAATCTCCTCGACGAACTAAATCCTGAGCAGCGGCTTGCGGCGGAAACGGTCGAAGGGCCCGTGCTGATCCTCGCGGGCGCGGGAACCGGCAAGACGCGGGCCATCACGTATCGCATGGCCAATCTGATCGCCAGCGGCGTGCCCGCCGACGCCATTCTGGCGGTGACCTTCACGAACAAAGCCGCGGAAGAGATGCGCAATCGCGTTTCGCAACTGCTGTTGCGCGCTGGAGTACCACCCGCACAGCCCTGGCTCTCGACGTTTCATTCGCTCTGCGCCAGGCTTCTGCGGCGCGAAGCGGCTGCGGCAGGACTTCCGCGGGATTTCTCCATCTACGACGACGACGATCAACTTGCCGCTGTAAAACTGGCCATGGGCAAGCTGCAAATTGATGACGACAGCTTGACGCCTCGCAATGTCCTGAGCCGTATCAGCTATGCGAAAAATCATGGACAGACTTCGGAGCAATTGCGTGCCGAAGCGTTTGATCAAGACGGGTGTCGCACGGCCGACATTTTCGCTGCCTATGAAAAGCTGCTTCACGACAGCAAGGCACTGGATTTTGATGATCTCCTCTTGCGTTCCGCTCGATTGTTGCGGGAATCCACGGCCACGCGATTGAGGTGGCAGGCACGCTTCCAATACATCCACGTGGACGAATATCAGGACACCAACCGCGTGCAGTACGACCTGATGCGTCTGCTGACCGGGCCGCAGCAAAATGTATGCGCGGTGGGCGACGAGGACCAATCCATTTATCGTTGGCGTGGGGCGGATGTCTCTATTCTGCTTAGCTTTTCGCGGGACTTCCCTGCCGCGCGCGTCGTCAAGCTGGAGCGCAATTACCGTTCGACGCAGCAGATTCTCAACGCCGCCGGCGCGGTCGTGGCGAATAATCCGGAGCGGCTGGGAAAATCCCTGAGCGCGGAGAAGGGGGAGGGAACCAACCTCAAGTACTTCGAAGCGCGAGATGCCCAGGCGGAAGCGGAATTCGTCGCGGGAGAACTCGGACGCATCATCAACGATGATTCCGATCAGACGTGCGCCGTGGAATACCGTACCAATTTCCAGTCGCGGGCCTTCGAGGAAGTTTTCCGGCGGCGTGGTTTGCGCTACAAGCTCGTCGGCGGATTCAGCTTCTACAACCGCGCGGAAGTGAAAGACGCATTGGCATACGTCCGGCTGGCGATGCACCCGGAGGACGATATTTCGCTGCTGCGAGTGCTCAATGTGCCTCCGCGTGGTATTGGCAAAACGACTGTGGATGCCTTGCGGGAAGCGGCGCGCGTGGACGGGTCGTCGCTTTGGGGGGCCATCGAGAAGTTCATCTCTGGCGCTTCGGCGGGCCGCGCCGTCACGCCGCTGCGCGCCTTCCGGGAACTGATTGGAAAACTCCAGGTGGCTTTGTCTGAAAAGGAACCGGCGGAATTCCTGCGAATGGTTCTGGAAGAGTCCGGCTACATGCATATGCTCAAGGACCGCAATACGCCCGAAGATGTGGCGCGGATAGAGAACCTGGAGGAACTCACGCGTGCCGTCGCCGAAAGCATGGAAGCCGGCGAAACCTTCACGGACTTCCTCGACGCCGCGGCGCTGGTTAGCGACGCGGATCAATATGACGGCAAACCCGGCGTGACCCTGATCACCCTCCACAGCACCAAGGGGCTGGAGTTCGATCACGTGTTCCTGACAGGGATGGAAGAGGGCATCTGCCCCCACAGCCGCTCTTTGAACGAAGAAAAAGGCATCGAGGAAGAGCGGCGGTTGGTTTACGTGGGAATGACGCGGGCGCGGCAATCGTTGACCATGACGCGCGCCGTTTACCGGCGCGTTTTTGGCAACGAACAGCAGTTGCGCGCTTCCCTGCCCTCGCGTTTTCTGGCGGAGATTCCAAGCGAGCTTGTAGATACCGTGCGAGGTTCGATGGCTGAAATCGGGGAAACGCGCCGCTACGAGCCCGACCCGGAATATTCCTATTCGCCGGAAGAATTTCTGCGGCGCGTGCGCGGCGAAACAAAACCGGCGGCAGCCGCGCCCCGGCGGCAGTCAAGCCCTCCGTCGTTCGGGCGTGCGGCCGTCAAGCGAGGCGGCGACACCAATCCCATGCTGGGGAGAAAGGTGCGTCACCCGAGTTACGGCGTTGGCACCGTTGTAGGCGTGGAAGGCGACGACGAGGATCGCCGCATTTCCGTCAGTTTCCCGGGCCGTGGAACCAAGAAGTTCATCGAGCGCTATGCGCAGCTCGAACAGGCGTAACACACTGGGACCAGTGCGGAACTCTGCTTGCGCCAACAAGTTGCGTGACGGGGCTTCTCAGGGTACATTGAGGCGCAGCTTCGTTCCCCAAGACCGTTTCGAATGACGTCAGGCTTCCGGACTGCCCGGACGCGATCGGAGTGCATGGGTGGGATCAGACCTCTTCTGTTGCAAGAGCATCGATCAACTTCTATCCGATTCGGAACACGCGGAAGTCCGATTAAAAAAGTCTCTTGGCTGGCTGAGTCTGACTTCACTGGGCATCGGCGCGGTCATCGGGTCGGGCATCTTTACCATCGTTGGCACGGCCATCGCTGGGCAAAAGTTTCAAGCCTCTTCCATCCTGAACGCCCCTCTTCTTGAGTATCTGATTCACCGTTCCGCTTCGTTCGGACGCCCCGGCGCCGGCCCGGCGATCGCTCTCTCGTTTGTCCTCGTCGCCATCGCCTGCGGATTCGCGTCGGTGTGCTACGCCGAGCTCGCCGCCATGATTCCGATTGCCGGCAGCGCGTACACCTACACGTACGCCACCATGGGAGAACTCGTCGCCTGGATTATCGGCTGGGACCTGATCCTGGAGTACGCCGTCAGCAATATGGCCGTCAGTGTGGGGTTTTCGCAGCACATGGTCAACTTGCTCGACTGGTTCGGGGTGCATCCGAATCCGCGCTGGATTTCACCGGCCTATTTGCCCACGGGATTATCCGACCTGGAGGGCAACATGCTCTACGGCCCCGGCTGGCATTTGGGGTTCAACTGGCCCGCGTTCATCATCGTCATGCTCCTGACGGTGATCCTGGTGCGCGGCATCAAGGAATCCGCGCGCACCAACAACATCATGGTGTTTCTGAAAATTGTCGCCATCCTGGTGTTCGTGACCTTCGCGTCAAAACTGATTATTCCTGCGAACTATCATCCCTTCGCCCCGAATGGCTGGCCCGGTATTTTGACGGGCGGCTCGATCGTATTCTTCACCTACATTGGGTTCGATTCCGTTTCTACCGCCGCTGAGGAATGTAAAAACCCCCAGCGCGACCTGCCGATCGGGATCATCGCAACGCTGGTCATCTGCACTCTGCTCTACATTGCCGTAGTTGTCGTGCTCACGGGGTTGGTGAAGTGGGACACGCTGATGGACGATGCCGCGCCGGTGGTGAACACCCTCCGGAAACTCCATTTCACCGGAGTTCGACTCGTCGTGCTCATCGGCGCATTGATGGGCATGATCTCCTCTCTGTTGGTCTTCCAGCTCGGACAAGCGCGCGTGTGGTTCGCGATGTCACGTGATGGCCTGTTTCCCAAGATTTTCAGCCGCGTGCACCCGCGTTTTCAAACGCCAGACTTTTCCACCTGGATGGCAGGATTTGTGGTCGGTATCCCGGCAGGCTTGCTGGACATCGGGACGCTCGCCGATCTTTCGAATATCGGCACGCTGTTCGCTTTTGCGCTGGTGGCCGGAGGGGTGCTGATTCTGCGCTACCGAGAGCCGGATCGGCCGCGCGCCTTCCGTGCTCCGGGCGGACCGCTAGCGCCGGCTCTTACGATCATCACGTGCGTCCTGCTGATGGCCGGTCTGCCGATCATGAATTGGATCCGGTTCTTTGTCTGGATGATTCTGGGGTTGGTGCTTTATTCTTTTTATGGCCGGAAGCACAGTACTCTGAGGGCGGCGAATCGCGTTTAGAAGGAATCGCAGAATGCAGCGGCAGTCTCATCACCAACCCTGGAGACAAGCGCTACCCGTGCTTGCCGTCTTCCTGGTTTTCCTGACTTCTCCGCAAGTTTCGCGCTCCTGGGGAAGGAACGGCCAGCGACTCGTCGTCAACAAAGCCGTCGACACTCTGCCGTCTGACATCCGATTCTTTTTCGAATCAAGTCGCGGTGTGCTCGTGCAGCACGTAACCGACCCTCTCGACTCCCTGGCAAAGTCCCCCTTGGAGCGCCACAATCATTTCCTGTTTCTCGACAAGTACGGGCGGTTCCCGTTCAACGCTCTCCCGCGCGAATACAAAGACGCGGCAGCCAAATTTGGCAAGGCAAAGCTGGACGCCAACGGCCTGCTTCCATGGCAGATCGGCGTCTACAGCGAAAAACTGACGGAAGCCATGAAGGCCGGCAAGTGGGATGAGGCAAGAGTGGACGCCGCCATCCTCGCGAACTACGTGGCGGAGGCCCACGACCCCTTCAACACCACAGATAATTTCGACGGCCGCCTCAGCGGCCAGACCGGCATCAACGAACGCTTTGGAACCACGCTCATCGACCGCTTTTCTTCCTTTTTCCCCATGCGGCCAAATGACGCAGTCTTTATCAGCGACCCCACAGATTACGCGTTTGAGGCCTGCATCAGTTCGCACAGTTGGCTCGAAACCGTTCTGCTGGCGGACCGCCGCGCGCGCCACGGCGAAAATTCCTTCACCGACGAATACTACGATCGCTTCTACAATCAAGCCGCGGCCATCCTGATTCGCCAGCTCTCCGACGCCGCCACCGATGTTGGCTCCTTCTGGCTCACCGCCTGGGTGAACGCCGGAAGGCCGCAGTTGCCGCATTAATCCTCCGCGAATGACCTCACCCTTGCTCTCCGACCGCGTTCTTTCACAGCCAAAGGCAGAGCTGCATCTCCATCTCGAGGGCTCCATCCAGCCGGCAACCGTCTGCTCGCTGACGGCCCGTCACGGCGTTGTGATGACGGAAGAGGATGTGCGCAGGCGTTACGCGTATCGTGATTTCTCCGAGTTCATTGAAGCCTTCAAATGGGTAACCTCGTTTCTGCGCGATCCGCAAGATTACGCCCTAATCGCGCACGATCTCGCGGAACACCTGCTTAGCCAGAACGTGGTGTACACGGAAGTGACTCTGTCCATCGGCGTGATGCTTGTGCGAAAACAGCAGCCGGAAGCCAATTTCGAAGCTCTCCTCCGCGCCACAGAACCGTTCGAGCGCCGCGGCCTGCGCTTTCGCTGGGTCTTCGACGCGGCTCGCCAATTCGGCGCCCATGCGGCCATGGAAGTGGTCGAGTCCGCCCGGCGCTGCTCCTCGAAAGAGATTGTTGCATTTGGCATCGGCGGCGATGAGCTCAGCGTTCCCACGGGAGCGTTTCGGTCGATTTACGACAGAGTTGCTGAACTCGGCTTGCATCGCTTGATACACGCCGGCGAAACCGGTGGCCCGGAAAAAATCCGCGAAGCAATCGAACTTCTGGGAGTTGAACGCATCGGCCACGGCATTGCCGCGATCCGTGATCCGGCTTTGATGGACTTGCTTGTGGAACGCAGGATCCCCCTCGAGATTTGTCCCGGCAGCAACATGAAGACAGGCGCCCTCGCTCTGCAGCTCGGCCACAAGAATGCACGAATCGAAGATCACCCCTTGCCCGAGCTTCTGCGCCACGGCATTCCCATCGTGCTCTCCACGGATGATCCCGCCATGTTCCATAGCACCTTGCAAACGGAGTATGAAAACGCCGCACGCATGGGGCTCAAGGAAGAAGAACTCCTGACGCTCGTGGAAATGGGATTCCAACATGCATTCCGTCCCACCGCCGACCGCCGCGAAGCGCGAGGTACTTGAAGGGAATGCTATACTAGAGCCATGAAAGCACACGTCTGGGTCATGCCCAAACGCACCGTACTCGATCCCCAAGGACAAACAATCCAGCACGCGCTCGCCGGTCTGGGCTACGCTGCCGTCAAGGACGTTCGCCAGGGCAAATTCTTCGTCCTCAATCTCGACGGCTGGAGCCGCGACGAGGCGCAGAAGCAGCTGGAGCGCATTTCCAAGGAAGTCCTCACCAACTTGGTCATCGAAGAATATCGCTTCGAAATCATAGACTGAATTGGCTGACTCATGACCCAATCGTTCCATCGCTCCGCGAGATCCATCAAATTTCTTAGCATCTGCGCATTCCTTGGAATTCTCTCGATTCTGCCGCTGGCTGGCTGTAAGGGTAAAGGTCACACTTCCAACCCACGCTTGCGCCAGATTGATGAACTGCTGGACGCCCAGCTTCCCGAGGGCTCACTAAAGGCACGGGTTGCCGTCTACCTCAGTTCGCAAGGCTTCCCCCTGCAAGCTTCGAATGACCCGCGCGCAATCGTGGCCATCGTCCATCGTGTGAACACCGAAACGCTCAAGCCCGTAACGGCGCTCGTTACATTCCATTTTGACGTCCGCGACAAACTCCAGTCCTACGAGATTGTCGAGGCTCCGGATTCCATGCCGCGACCGTAATCTCATTCGCGGCACCGCGCCGCGATTTCGCGGTCCGGGATTGTCAGGCATGTTACGCTTTTTGAAATCGCCTCCAGGAGAAACCCGGCATGTGCGGAATTGTCGGCTACATCGGCCCTAAGAAAGTTGTCCCCGTCATCATCGAAGGTCTGCGCAAGTTGGAATATCGCGGCTACGATTCGGCGGGAATCGCCGTTGTCACCAAGGACGGCAAATTGGAGATTCGGCGTGCCCCGGGCAAGCTCCGAAACCTCGAAGAGGTCATCGCCAAATCGCCCATTGAAGGCACCTACGGAATCGGCCACACGCGCTGGGCCACCCATGGCCGCCCAACCGAAGAAAATGCGCATCCGCACCGCGACTGCAGTGGGCAGATCGTTGTGGTGCACAACGGAATCATCGAAAACTACCTCGAACTGAAAGAAAAACTCCATAAGGAAGGCCATAAGTTCGCCACGGAAACCGACACCGAGATCGTCGCGCACCTCGTGGAAAAGAATTCGCAAGGGGGCGTACCCCTTGAGGAAGCGGTGCGCCGCTCGCTGAAGGAATTGCGCGGAATTTATGCCCTGGTTTTCCTCTCCGCCAAAGATCCGCAAAAAATCGTGGCCGCCCGTCTCGGCCCACCCTCGGTAATTGGACTTGGCGAGGGAGAGTATTTCGTCGCCAGCGACATCCCGGCCCTGCTTCAGCACACTCGCGAGATTTTTTTTCTGGCCGATGGCGACATTGCCGTTCTCACCGCCAAAGGGGTTCATGTGATGGACCACGACGGCCGCCTCGTCGAGCGCCCCGCTCACCACGTGGCGTGGGATCCCATCATGGCGGAAAAGGGCGGCTACAAGCATTTCATGCAGAAGGAAATTTTCGAGCAGCCCCGCGCCGTGCGCGATACCCTGCTTGGCCGCATCTCGCAGGACACCGGAAAAGTCTTCCTCGACGAAATGCAAATCACAGAAAAGCAATTCCGCGACTTTCACAACGTGCGCATCGTGGCCTGCGGCACGAGCTGGCACGCGGCCCTGGCTGGGAAATTCATGATCGAACGCCTGGCGCGCGTGCCCGTCGAAGTGGATTACGGCAGCGAATTCCGCTACCGCGACCCCATCATCGATTCGAACACTCTGACCGTGTGCATCAGCCAGTCCGGCGAAACCGCCGACACCCTCGCGGCGCAACGCGAGGCAAAAGCCAAAGGCTCTCCCACTCTCGCGATCTGCAACGTCATCGGCTCGATGATCACTCGCGAAGCGGCTGGAACGATCCCTACGCACGCTGGGCCGGAAATCGGCGTGGCCTCTACGAAGGCCTTTACCGCGCAATTGACTGCTCTGCTCTTGCTCGCTTCCTACCTCGGCCAGGTGCGCGGCAAAATGACCGAAGAAACGGCCAGGACTTTGATGCAGGAGTTCACGCGCATCCCGCAAAAGATCGAAATGATTTTGCAAGCGGATGAGACAGGCTTCTATGAAAACCTCGCGCGGCAATTCTTCCGCCACACCGATTTTCTCTATCTCGGCAGGGGCATTCATTACCCCATCGCGCTCGAAGGCGCTCTGAAGCTGAAAGAAATCTCTTACATCCACGCCGAAGGCTACCCTTCCGGCGAAATGAAGCACGGCCCCAACGCGCTGATTGACGAAAACCTCCCGGTTGTGGTGCTGGCGACGCGCGATGAATCCGATCCGGATGCCATGACCCGCTACGAAAAAAGCATTTCGAATATCAAAGAAGTGAAAGCGCGCGATGGCATCGTAATCTCCATCGCCACCAACGGCGACCATCTCGCTCGCGAAGCTTCCGACCACATCATCGAGCTGCCGCCCGCCCCAGAACTGCTCGTGCCCTTGCTCGAAATCATTCCGCTTCAGTTGCTGGCCTACCACATCGCCGTGCGGCGCGGATGTGACGTGGACCAACCGCGCAACCTGGCGAAATCCGTCACGGTAGAGTAGCCGGGCGCTTTTTCCGCTAAAATGATTCCATGTCTCGAATCTTGCGGATTTGTGTGTGGGCCATCCCGTTCTTTCTGCTCGCCGTCTGTTTCACCGCCGATGCTCAGACGACGGAAACGACTACAGCGCCCCTCCGGGAAATCCGTGCTGAGGGCCTCAAAACCCTCACCGAAGGGCAAGTGCTCTCTCTGACTGAGCTTCAGGCCGGAGCGCAAGTGGGGAAAAATGATCTTCAAGGAGCCGCTGACAGGTTGGTGAAAAGCGGGCTCTTTTCAAAGGTAAATTATAGTTTCCAGACGCGCGGCCTGGGCGTGTCCGTGACGTATCATGTGGAGGAATCCCCGCGCATCCCCGTCTACTTTGATAATATTCCCTGGTTTGCGGACTCCGAGCTCGCCGATGCGATTCGCAAGAAACTTCCCTTCTTCGACGGAACATTGCCCGAAGCCGGCGCCGCTGTGGATCAAGCCGCGGAGGCCCTGAACGAACTGTTGACCGCCAAAGGATTGCAAGTGTCACTCGAGCACTTGGTGATCGCAAGTCCCATCGGCGACGGCAACGTGCAGGAATTCCGCATCGATGGCGCCGCAATGAAGATGTCCAAAGTGGAGTTCAGCGACCCCTCGTTGTCTGCTTCCCACGCCGTACAACAGCATCTCTCCGAAGTTGTAGGAAAGCCCTACTCACGCATGACCATTGACCTGTTCCTCACGGAGTCCATTAAGCCGATCTACCTTCAGCAGGGCTACCTGCGTGCCAAACTCGGGCCTCCGGAAGTTCGTCTGACGGGAAATCCCAATCAAAAGCTCCCCGATCAAATTCCTGTCTATGTGCCGGTGACGCCTGGGGGGGTATATCACTGGAAAGAAGTTCATTGGACCGGGAACACTCTGTTATCGGAATTCACCATGAACGGATTACTCGGCGTCAAAACGGGCGACGTCGCCGATGGCCTGCAATTGGAAGCAGGCTGGGATCGCATCCGCGAAGAGTACGGTCATCGCGGTTATCTCGATGCAAAACTGGATCCCGTTGCATCGTTTGACGATGACGCGCACACCGCCTCCTACGCGGTGAGCGTTCAAGAGGGCGTTCAATATCACTATGGCAAAATGGTCCTCACCGGGCTTTCCCTTGCCGGCGAACGCAAAGTGTACACCGCCTGGACCATTGCCTCGGGCAACGTCTTCGACAAGGCCAAGTTCGAAGAACTTCTCCAGAAACTGCAGTCCCATCAAGAGCAGATCTTCGGCGAATTGCCCGTTCACTACGACCCAACGAACATCGGACATTGGCTGCAAACGGACCCCGCCAAAGCAACCGTGGACATCCTTCTGGATTTTAAATAATGCCCGCGCGGCCGTTCGAGAAACTACGGCATCAGCCGGACTCTGGGATATACTCTGTTTTGGGATGAACAACCTCGTTCGAATTCTCTCCGGAGAAGCAACGTTCGCGAGCACCGAAGAAAAAGAAGCTTTCCTTCTTTCTCGGCTGGCCAATCTTTCTTCCGTTATCGTTGCCCTTTCCGGAGGTGCGGACTCCGCGTATCTGGCTTGGGCAGCGCATCGAGCGCTTGGCCAGCGCACCTTGTCTGTAACCGCGCTCTCTCCCAGTTTTTCCGCCCATGACCGCGCCATGGTGGAAGAGTTTGTAGGCAAGCTGGGCGTGCGGCACGAATTCATCGAAACACTCGAAATGGAAAATCCCTCCTATCGCGCGAACGATCCCGATCGCTGCTTCTTCTGCAAGGATGAACTTTTTTCCAAACTCGACCAATTGGCGCTCGCGCGGGCGTTTGCCGCCGTCGCTTATGGCGTGAATGCGGATGATACGCTCGATTTCCGCCCCGGTCATCGCGCAGCAACCAATCATCAAGTTCTCGCTCCGCTGCTGGACGCCGGGCTTCGCAAAGCCGAGATTCGAACGCTGTCGCACCGCGCCGGCCTGCCCACGTGGGACCGTCCCGCCTCCGCGTGCCTCGCCTCCCGGCTGCCCTACGGCACGGAGGTCACACCGGAGCGCCTTGCGCTTGTCGAGCGTGGCGAGGCAGCCCTGCGCGAACTGGGGTTCCGCCAATTTCGTGTGCGGCTGCATGACCAGCTGGCCCGCGTGGAAATCGCGCCGGAAGAAATGCCCCGCGCCCTCTCGCTGCAAATGTCCGCGGCCATCGCCGATCGCCTGAAAGCAGCCGGGTTTGCCTATGTCGCTTTGGACTTGGAAGGCTACCGCCAAGGCTCCCTGAACGAGACTCTTTCGGCGCGCGCGGAGCGTTCCGCCAAAGCCGCGTCGGGAACATAATCCCCTTGTGTTGCGTAACTATGGATGGAGCTTTCCTGAGTAAGACTCTTGGCTCTTTCGGAGGATGAATGCCGCGTCACCGCAATCTTTGGCTGCCCGCCGCCGTAATCACGGCGCTCTTTGTCCTGGTTGGCTGCAACGTCGGGCCATCGGTGAGCGGCAACTTTGATCGCACCTTTGACGTGAGCGGCCCGATCCGTCTGGAACTGGCAAACACGTCGGGCGACGTGGACATCACCGGAAGCGCGGACGGCAAAGTACACATCCATGCGGACGTGCGCTCTTCCGGAATGGGTTTCGGCAATCCGCAGAAGCGCCTCAATGAGACGCTTGCGAATCCTCCCGTCGAGCAGAAGGGCGACACCATTCGCATCGGCAAAGAAGGCTCTCGCGTGCGCAACCTCACCATCACCTACAGCATTCAAGTTCCGCACGACACGGAAGTGAGCGCCAACGTGGTATCCGGCGCCCAGACGATTCGCGGAATCCGCGGTCCGGTCAAGGTGCAAGCGATCTCCGGCGCGATCAGCGTCGAGAAAATCGATCGCGATGTCCAGCTGAATAGTACAAGCGGAGCGGTCTCGGCTGCGGATATTGGCAACGATGTAAAAATCTCGAGCGCCTCCGGAAATGTCACCGTTTCGAAGGTCAAAGGGGATGTGATCGCCAGCGCCATCGCCGGAATCATTCGCGTGACGAAGCCGGGCGGGCGCGTCGACGCGAGTACCGCGAGCGGCGAAGTCGAGATCCAGGGCGCGATGAATAATGTAAAGGCCCATGCCGCCTCGGGCCAGGTCTCCGTGCAGGGCAATCCCGACGCTGTCTGCTTCTGGGAACTCAAGACTGTTTCCGGCGTCGTTCAATTGAGCGTTCCCGCTTCTTCGAATTTCCACCTCTCGGCGGAAGCCATCTCTGGGGATATTCGTGCCGACATTCCCATCGTGATCGAGGAACAGGGCAAGCATTCTCTCCGGGCCCACATGGGTGCGGGCGGCGGGCGAGTCGAAGTGCACACCGTCTCCGGCGAGATTCGCGTGAGCGGTTCGAATGATGCACGCGCTGCTGGCGCGTCTTAGCGTTTCAGAAACCGCTTGAGAACTAGCGACAATTCCTCCCGATACCTTTAGAATCTTCTTCCATGCCTTCCCGGCCTTTCTCTGCTTGTGCGACCGCCCTCCTGGTGTTCTGCGCACTGGGACTATCCGTGAATACAGTGGCCGTCTCTCACGTCGAACAAGAGCAACCGTCGCAAGCGTCAAAACCGGATGCTGCACCGCAAGCCCCGCCTGCAAAGTTGCCCTCGCCGGAAGAAGAATTGCAGCATGCCCTCGCGAATGCCGGCAATGACCGCGCCGCGGTGGTCCGCAATCTGGAAGCGTATCTGGTAAAATTTCCTGAATCACCCCAAAGACCCCAAATCTACCGCGCGCTTGTGGAAGCATGCATCCAGCTTCGTGATAGCGCACGCGCTGCCAACTACGCGGAACGCATTATCGCCCTCCGTCCTGACGATATCTCCATGACCATTCTCACCATTCAGCTTCTCGAACGCAGCGGGGACGAAGCGGGTTTGCGCCGGGCCGTCAACTACGCGACCCGCGTGCTCGACTTCGTTGACCGGAGTTCTCCCGAAGAAAAGTCCCCCAGGATTTCGCAGGAAGAGTGGATCGCCGAGCGAAAACGCGATCGCTCGTCCGTATTGTCCTTGCGAGGACGCCTCGAACTGAAATTAAAGGACGCTTCCGCGGCGCAAAAGGATTTTGAAGCCAGCTACGCTGTTTTGCCTGGTGCTGCAGCCGCCGAACAGCTCGGTGAAATTGCAGAATTGAAAAAAGATTTCAACTCCGCCATTCAGCAGTATGCCCGGGCCTTTGCGCTGGGTGATTCCTCGAGCGGAGCCACCGGCCGCCGCGCCATCCGGCAGAAATTCGGAAATGTGTGGCGGCTCGCGCACGGCTCCGACGACGGATTGGGTGAGTATCTGCTCAAAACATTCGACGAGGTCTCTGAGGCTGCGAGCGGCGCAAAGCCTCGAAGAAATGCCGACGCACGCGAGCTCGCGGAATTCATGCTCCGCAAAGCGCCGGAAGGTACTCCGTTTCCATTGAAAGACGCAAAAGGAAAGGTCCTCGTTGTCAATTTTTGGGCTACCTGGTGCGGCCCGTGCCACGCCCTGGAACCTCTGTTCGCGCGAGTGGCTGCGGAATTCCAGGGGACTCCGGACGCGCTCTTTCTCGCGGCAGATTGCGATGAAGACGAGACTCTCGTGCCTCCCTACCTCGTGGAGGATAAGCCGCATACCACCGTGGTCTTTGCCGACGGCTTGGAACGCCTCTTTGCCGTCAACTCCTTCCCCACCGTCATCGTGATCGACCGCGACGGAAAAACGGCGTTCCGCTCCGAGGGGTTCGAACCGGTTGCGTTCACACAAGACTTGACCGCCGCGGTGCGCCGCGCACTTGGCGCTGCGAATGCGCCAGCGGCTAGCGGCAGTAGGAAAATACCCTAGCCGTGCGTCGAGGAAGTTTGCGGATATTTTTCTGCGACGTCGCGCGCCGCGAGAATGGTATTGACGTGGATTAGAACGGTGTCTTCGACGCGCCTCGCGTACCCGCCGGCCAGAACTGTCGCCACCGGAATCTTGCGCTTGCGCGCTGCTTCAAGAACGTTGCGGTCGCGCTCCTTTAATCCTTCCTTCGTTAGCGAGAGTCCTCCGAGCTGATCTTCGCAGTAGGGATCGGCGCCACCCACATAAAAGAGAATCTCCGGCTGAAACTCGTCGAGCGCTTTTTGGACCGCCGGAATCAACGCGTCTAGATATTCCTCGTCATCCACTCGGTCCGCCATGTTCAGATCGATGCTCGATGGCGGCTTGTGCGCGGGATAGTTGTTTTCCTGATGAATGGAAATCGTAAAAACCGTCGCATCCTTGCCGAAAATGGCGGCCGTGCCGTTGCCGTGGTGCACGTCCGTGTCCACGACCATCGCCTTCTTCACCGCGCCGTCCGCTTGCAGCTTTCGAATCGCCACCGCCCCGTCATGAATCGCGCAGAACCCCTCGCCGTGCCCCGGATATGCATGATGGAATCCACCGCTCAGATTCGAACCGAATCCATCCCGCTGCGCCGATTGTCCCGCGAGAATCGATCCGCCCGCCGCGAGCCATACGGCCTCCACCAGTTCCGGCGAATACGGCACCTCGAGTTTCATCACATCGCTGGCGGTGAGCGTGCCGGTTTTCAGTTTGCGCACCCAGTCTGCGGTGTGTACACGCAGGATGTCTTCGTCGCTCGCGCGTTCGGGGCGGAGAAAATCTTCCTTCGTCGCGACGCCTTCGCGAAGAAGCAATTCGTAAATAAGGCGGAATTTCTGCGAGGGAAAAACGTGCGGGCCAAGATTCAAATCGTACCGCTCGTGGTAAACAACTTTGAATGGAAGAGACACTTTCATCGCCCAGAATCAGAAGTTCTTTTACTACGAACTGCCAACCGTCGACTGTGGACCGCGTCAGTTCTCGCGTTCGAGGATGAAGTCCGGGAGCGTGGCCAGCGCGCGATGGTATTCCGAATCAGCGCCACCGTTGAGGCAAGCCTTGGCGCGTTGCGCGTAATCTTGCGCGAGATTTCGCGCGCGATCGAGCGCGCCGGATTCGTGCACCAGCGAAACGATGGTTTCCGGACGAACGGAATTGAATTCTTTTTCCGCGAGAACCCGCGCGACCATCTCACGCGCGTCGCGGTGACCATTTTCCATCGCGTAGATCAGCGGCAGTGTGACCTTGCCTTCTTTCAAATCGCTCAGGACCGGTTTGCCAAGCTGCTGCGCCGACGCGGTAAAATCCAGCAGATCGTCCACGAGTTGGAACGCCAAGCCGGCGTACCGTCCGTAATCGGCAAGCGCTTGCTCTTCCACGCCTTCCAATCCGCCCAGCACAGCGCCGAGGCGCGCGCAACCGCTGAAGAGGCACGCGGTTTTGTATGTTGCCAACCGCAACGCGTCATCTTCGGTCACATCAATGCGGCCGATTTTGGAAAGCTGGATCAATTCGCCTTCCACCATTTTCTGCGTCAGATCGATGAGGATGTCGAGAATGCGGAAGTCGCGCTCTTCCAAAGCCATTTGGAACGATTGCATGTACAGCCAGTCACCGGTGAGCACGCTGCGATGGTTTCCCCAGCGTGAGTTGGCGGAAGGACGGCCCCGGCGTGTGTCCGCGCTGTCAATCACATCGTCGTGGATGAGCGTTGCACTGTGGAGAAGTTCGACCACGGCTGCCAGACGGATCGCGCTGCGATCTGAGCGGCCCGCATGGCGAGCCGAGAGAAGCAAAAGCGCGGGGCGCAGGCGCTTCCCGCCGCCACCCAGGAGATAGGCGGTGATTTCCGAGACGTCCGGGAACGCCGTATCGCTTTGCCGCGCAAGTTCCTCTTCGACCAAAGCGAGGTCGTCACGGACCAGATCAAAAATCTCTTTGACCGTCAGAAGAGCGATAGCGTTTCTCCCAAGCTAACTCGTTTCTTTGAGACCTGAGGCCGCGAGACGCGCCGGCCGCGCAAGACCAAAGAGGCGCCGAAAATTATCGGAGGTGGCGGCGGCAACTTCGTCTGGCGGTAAGTTTCTCACACTCGCTATTGTACGCGCCACTTCCGCTACGTAGGCAGGCTCGTTGCGCTTTCCGCGGTAGGCTTGCGGTGCCAGGTACGGAGCGTCCGTCTCAATCAAAATCTTTTCTAAGGGCAAAGCTTTCGCAACGTCGCGAATGTTCTGTGTTTTCGGATAGGTTGAATTTCCCGCAAACGAAACCAGGAAACCCAGTTCGATTCCCCGCCGCGCGTCTTCCAGAGTGCTGGTAAAGCAGTGCAGAATTCCGCCGAGGCCGGTGGGGCGCCAGACTTCTTCCAAAAGATTCAGGCAATCGGACCAGGCATCGCGGCAATGAATGATGATGGGTAGCTTGGCATTGCGTGCAAGATTCATCTGGTCGCGAAAAACGCGCTGCTGAGCCTCGCGTGGGGAGTGATCGTAGAAATAGTCGAGACCAATCTCGCCCCAGGCTATGACTTTTTCATGCTTCGCGAGAATCGCCAATTGTTCGAGATGATTTGGTGTGATCTGTTCCGCTTCATGCGGGTGAATTCCGATAGTGGCGTAAATCCAGTCGTGTCGCTCCGCGAAGGGGATAGCGGAATCCAACTTTTCAGGTCCTGGACCAGTGCCGATAGCGAGCAAGGTAGTCACGCCAGCGACGCGCGCGCGATCGAGCATGGCTTCGCGGTCTTCCGCGAATTGCGGGAAATCAATATGCGCGTGTGAATCGATGAGTTCCATTTTAGAAGCTATCAGTCATCAGTTTTCTGTTATCAGTAAAGAAGGAAAAAAGACGTTTTGTATTTCTACTTCCTCTTAGTTTTCCCACGCTGCATCCCAAACTCATCACTTACAACTGAAACTGACGACTGAAGGCCTATTTCAGGCGGGCGCCGATTTCGACGTCTTCGTCGGGGAAGCCGGCGAGGACGGGGCGGCCTTCGGGGCCGACGGAGGCGGCGACGATCATGCCGTTGGACTCGACGCCGCGGAGTTTGCGGGGAGCGAGATTGACGACGACGGCGACTTTGCGGCCGATTAACTTTTCTGGCTCGTAGTATTGAGCGATGCCGGCGCAAATCTGGCGAATCTCGGTGCCGATGTCCACGGTGAGCTTTAACAATTTGTCGGCGCCGACGATGCGTTCGGCGGTTTTGATCTGTCCTACGCGCATCTCGATCTTGGCGAAGTCCTCGATGCCAATTTTCTCCGTGGACGCGGGCGCAACGGCAGCAGCAGCACCGCCACTGGCAGGTGCGCTCGCGGGTGTTGGGGTGATGACCGGCGACGGGGCGTTTTGTGCTTCTCTTTCCATGGCTTCCATCCTCTCGATTGCTTCCGCTTTTTCAATGCGGGGGAAAAGTGCCTGGGACTTGCCGAGCGGCGTGCCGGGGATGAGCTGTCCCCAGCGAAGCCCGTCCAAGGCAATGGACCCGGGGTGTCCTGCTTGACCGAGCAGCGTCCACACCTTTGTGGTGCTATCCGGCAAGACGGGATGCGTTAATGCCGTGACAATTCGCAGGACTTCCGCGGTGGTCCAAAGAATCGTTTCACGGCGCTTCTGATCGGCGTCTGCTTCGCCAAGCGACCACGGATGTTCGGTGGTGAGATATTTATCCGTAGAAGCGATGAGCGACCACAGCTCTTCCAGCGCGAGCGAGAATCCCAGTTTGTCGTACTGCTCTAGGACTTCCCCAATCGCTTCCTGTGCTTTCGCAGCCAGCGCGGTGTCCTGCGGTTGAGGTTCGCCGGGCGTGGGAATCTTGCCGCCGCTGTTTTTCTCGATCATCGCCGCGGTGCGGCTGGCGAGATTGCCGAGACCGTTGGCAAGGTCGCTGTTGTAGCGCTGGACGAGGGCGTCGTAACTGAAATTGCCGTCCTGGCCGAAAACGGTCTCGCGCAGAAGATAGTAGCGAAGCGCATCCATGCCGAGGACGTGGACGATCGGGCGCGGGCGAACGACGTTGCCGAGCGACTTGCTCATTTTGGCGCTGTCCATGAGCAACCAGCCGTGCGCCCAGACTTGTTTCGGAACTGGGAGACCGGCGGCCATCAAAAAAGCAGGCCAATACACGGCGTGGAAACGAATGATTTCCTTGCCGACGAGATGAAGATCCGCGGGCCAGTATCCGATTTTTTCATACTGCGGGCCGCCAACAGCGCTGAGATAGGCAGTGAGTGCGTCGTACCAGACATAGAACACGTGCGGCTCTTCGCCCGGCACAGGAATGCCCCAACGGATGGAAGTGCGCGTGATACTCAAGTCGCGGAGGCCACCTTCAACGAAGCTGAGAACTTCATTGCGGCGCGCTTCCGGTTGAATGAAATCCGGATGTTTTGCATACCAATCGAGAAGCGGCTTCTGGAACGCAGAAAGCTTGAAGAAATAATTCGCTTCGGTGACGGTTTCCGTGGGGCGGCCGCAATCGGGACAATTCTCACCGGGTTTCACGTCCACGTAGGCATTGTCGTAAATGCAGTATTGCCCGGTGTAATGGCCGGGATAGACGAAACCGTTTTCGCGACAAAGTTTGAAAAGCCATTGCACAGTGTGCGCGTGTTTGAGATCGGTGGTGCGGATAAATTCGTCGCCCTGCACGCCGAGCTCGTCCCAAAGCGCACGCCACTCGGCGGCCATTTTCGCGACGAATTCGGATTCCGGGACGCCTGCTTTTTTCGCGGAGCGTTCGACGTTCACGCCGTGCTCGTCGGTGCCGGTGGTCATGACCACGTCGTAGCCGCGCATGCGCTTGTAGCGGCGAATGGTGTCGCACACGATGGTCGAGTAAGTGTGGCCGATGTGTGGCAAGCCGTTCGTGTAGTAGATCGGCGTGGTCAAGTAATATTTTGGTTTAGCAGGCATTTTTTGATGTTGTCAGTTTTCCGTTGTCAGCCATCAGTTCCGAGAAACAAATAGAAGAGGGCACGGTGTATCGTGCCCCTAAAAAACCAAAACAATCACGAGCCCCCTTGGTAGGCGCGGAGGGCTTCGCTGATCACCCGCTGCAAGGGGACGTTCTTTTCGACGGCTAGTTTGCGGCAGTCGTCGTATTCGGGCGCGACATGCAGGATGCGGCCGTTTACACGGGAAATCTTGATGCGCACGTCGCCGAAACTGGTGGAGATGCTGACGAGTTCGCGCGGCAGAGTGCGACGCTGGGCGCGATAGGTGCGCGCGCCGAAGGTGGTTGTCTCCGCAAAGATTAGCGACATCAAGGCATTCGTATCTTGCGGCTTGCACAGAACCGCGAGCAGCGTGCCGGGACGATTTTTTTTCATTTGCACGGGCGTGGTGTAGACATCCAGGGCGCCTGCTGCCAAGGCTTTTTCCAGGAAGTAGCCGTAAATCTGCGGATTCATGTCATCGAGATTCGCTTCGATGACGGCAATCTCTTCGTCAAAGCCGGCGATGGTTTTTTCGACGGCTTCACCGATCATGATGCGGACGACATTGGGCTGGCCTTCGAGATCGTCGGTTCCCGCGCCGTAGCCGATGGCGGTGACACTCATCGCAGGTTGCGGACCGAACGATTCGCAAAGCGTTGCGACTATGGCGGCACCTGTGGGCGTGACTAGTTCTTTCTGCACGCCATTGGAGTAGGTCGGCTTTCCTTGCAGCAAATTGGCGGTGGCGGGCGCGGGCACGGGCAAGATGCCGTGCGCCATTTTCGCGGTGCCGCCCCCGACATTCAGAGCCGAGCAGGCGAACGTTTCGATGCCGAGGGCGTGAAAGCCGATGCAGGCGCCGACGATGTCCACGATGGCGTCCACGGCGCCAACTTCGTGAAAATGAATTTTTTCGAGCGGGACGTCGTGAACGCGGGCTTCGGCTTCTCCCAGTTTCGTGAAGATCGCGGCGGCGCGTTCGCGGACTTCGGGTGCAAGCTGCGATTTTTGTAGGATTTCGAGAATGGCGCTGAGCGAGCGGTGCTTCTGCTGATCCTCGGTCTTGACCTTGACGTTGGTGGCGGCCATGCCGTTTTTCCAGACTTTCTCGGCGGTGAGCTCCCAGCCAGGGACCTCGAGGCCGCACAATTCGGAGCGGAGATGCTCGACGGCGCAGCCGGCGTCAACCAAAGCGCCGAGCGTCATGTCACCGCTAATGCCGGAAAAACAGTCAAAATAAGCGAGTTTCATGGGCAACCGCCGCGGGAACGTCCTGCGTGACCCAGTTCCGTTGGAGAAGAGTTGATAGTATCGGCGGAGGGGGAGGGTGTCAAACGGAGGAGGTGACAAGCACCTGGCGAGCGATAGCCGAGAGCCCGTGCAAAGGGCTTCGGAGCTCTTAGGGGAAACCGGAGTGACCTTCAAAATTCGGAAGGCTAGTTAACAATAGCAGTTCCCCTCCCCCATGTTTTTTGTAAGTGTTCATTCCAGGCAATTTAAAGTTATTCAGAATCAACTCTTCCATAAGTGCGGAATCGAAAGAACTTGCAGCCCCAGAGAGCCCCCAGGCGGCAAACGTATTGAAGAGAAAAGATGTTGCCTAAGCCGGGGATTCTTGGGCTGGTAAATCGCTGTTCGCGTGCGCTTGGGGGTTGTATTCAATGCTTTGACCGTATCTTTCGGTGTCTCTATACTTGAGGGCTTCGCGAATTCGGAAAACTGCCCGAAGGCTAACAATCATCACGATGCTGAGACCGTAAAATTAGTAGTTGTGCCCCGACCCGGTTGGGGTAAACACACCGTACTCCAAAGAGGACACTTGTACCAGACACTGACGAATCGGTTGAGGAAGGCGCTGGCGGCATATATCCGCGAGAAGTACGGGGTGGAGCTGGCGATTGTGCTGGAGCGACCGCCGAAGACAGAGATGGGGGAGGCGGCTTCGCCGGTGTGCTTTGAGCTCGCAAAGAGATTGAAGAAGGCGCCGCGATTGATTGCGCAGGAGATTGCGGATGGTTGGGGGGCGGTTGAGGGGATTGCCAAGGTTGAGGTTGCGGGGGGCGGGTATTTGAACGCGTACTTTGATCGTGCAGCGTTTTGGGCGGTTGCGCGCGCGGAACAAGGTGGCGAGCAGAAAGCGGCGAGTGGCAAGAAGATTATTGTCGAGCACACGAGCATCAATCCGAACAAGGCGGCGCACATCGGGCATGTACGGAATGCGGTGCTGGGCGACACGATGGTGCGGGTGCTGCGGCACGCGGGAAATCGCGTGCAGATTCAAAATTATATTGATAACACGGGCGTGCAAGTGGCGGACGTGGTGATTGGTTTCCTGCAGATGGAGCAGCGAACTCCCATCGGCGTGAAGATGATGGCGATGGAGCCGAAATTCGATTACTACTGCTGGGATTTGTATGCGAAGGCGACGAGTTTTTTTGCCGAGGACAAGGCGCGGGCGGAGAAGTTACGCAGCGCGACACTCAGGGCGATCGAAGAAGGCAAGGGCGAGGATGCAGAAGTGGCGCAAGTGGTGGCGGACGCGATTGTGGGTAGTCATCTGCGGACGATGGCGCGGCTGGACATTCATTACGACTTGCTGGCGCGGGAGAGCGAGATATTGCACTTGAAGTTTTGGGATGCGGCGTTTGAGATGCTAAAGAAGTCCGGGGCAATTCATTTGGCAACGACCGGGAAGATGGCGGGGTGTTGGGTTATGCCTTGGGAGGAGGAAAAGAAAGAAGCTTCAGGAATTAGCACAGAGAACGTAGAGAGCACAGAGGACACGGAGAAGAGTGAGGACGAGGAGAATTCGCAGGACAAGATTATTGTGCGGTCGAATGGGACGGTGACGTACGTCGGGAAGGATATTGCGTATCAGCTTTGGAAATTTGGGCTGTTGGGGAAGGATTTTCATTACTGGGAATGGCCGAACGCGCCGGAGGGGGAGACGGTGTGGGCCACGACGAGCGGAAAGAGCGATCCCGCGGCGCCGCATTTTGGGGAGGCCGCGGCTTGCGTTTACAACGTGATTGATGCGCGGCAGGCGTATTTGCAGAAGGTGGTGGCGGCGGGGATGCGGGCGCTGGGGCATGGCGAAGCAGCGGAGCGTTCGATTCATTTGTCGTATGAGATTGTGGCGCTGACGCCGCGATGCGCAGCGGAGATGGGTTACGAGCTTACGCCGGAAGAAGCGAAGAAGCCGTACGTCGAGGTGAGCGGGCGGAAGGGATTTGGCGTGAAGGCGGATGATCTGCTGGACAAACTGGAGGCGGCGACGATTGCGGAGGTGCAGCAACGGCATCCGGATATGAATGCGGAGGAACAGACGCGTACGGCGCACGCCATCGCGGTAGGTGCTCTGCGATTTTTTCTACTGAAGTTTACGAGGACTTCGATCATTGCGTTTGATTTCAAGGACGCGTTGAGCTTTGAGGGAGAGACAGGGCCGTATTGCCAGTATGCGGTGGTACGGATTAGGGGGATCCGGCGGAAGGGCGTGGAGGCGGGCGCTACAAACGTTGAAGTGACTAAAGAATCCGCCGGTGCTTTGCTATCAGGGGCGGAGGGGAACGGGCTGTGGGAGTTGTTGGTCGCGGCGGGCTCGCTGGATTATGCGGTGGACGCAGCGATCGGGACACAGGAGCCGGCGTTTGTGGCGAAGTACGCGTTTCAACTGGCGCAGGCTTTTAATAATTTTTACCACAAGCACCACATTTTGTCGGAAGCGGATGAGCAGAAGCGGACGTTTTTGTTGCGGCTGACGGAGTTGGTGGAGGCGCAGTTGGTGCGGGCGCTCGGATTGTTGGGCATTGAGGCGCCGGAAAAGATGTAGAAAAACATTGGATAAAAAGCTAGGGCGTAAAGAAGAACCGAAGGGCGGGTGGTGAACCCGCCCATTTTTTGTTGGCGACTAGAATTTAGCAGGAAAGGGCCAGGTGGACCAGGGTGCGGAGGGCAACGCCGGTGGGACCTTTGGCGAGCCAGGGCTTGGCGTCGTCGTTCCAAGCGGTGCCGGCGATGTCGAGATGGATCCACGGCGAGTCGCCGGCGAATTCGCGGATGAACCATGCGCCGGTGATGGAGCCGCCGCCTTTGCCGCTGCCGATGTTTTGAATGTCCGCGAAGCTGCCCTTGATGAATTCGCGATACTCGTCGTCCATGGGAAGCTGCCACATTTTTTCGCCGACGGCTTTGGCGCTGGCGAGGAGTTTGTCGGTCCAAGCTTGATCGGAGCCGAAGACGCCGACGTTGATGTTGGCGAGCGCGACGACGATGGCGCCGGTGAGGGTGGCGGCGTCGACTAGGTGGGTGGCACCTAGCTGCTTCGCGTAGTGAACGGCGTCGGCGAGGATGAGGCGGCCTTCCGCGTCGGTGTTGAGGACTTCGATGGTCTTGCCGGACATGGCAGTCTGAATATCGCCGGGCTTTTGCGCGGTGCCGCCGGGCATGTTTTCGGTGGAGGGAACAACGCAGATTACTTTGGCATTGGGCTCGAGGGCGGCGAGGGCGCGCATGACGCCGAGCATGGTGGCGCCGCCGGCCATGTCGTACTTCATTTTTTCCATGCCTTCGGCGGGTTTAATGGAGATGCCGCCGGTGTCGAAGGTCACGGCTTTTCCGATGAGGCCAATCACCGGGGCGCCGGGTTTCAGATTTGCGGGCGTGTAGGTGACGACTATGACGCGAGGCGGCTCGGGACCGCCCTGGGCGACGCTGAGCAATGCGCCCATCTTGAGATCGGCGATTTTCTTTTCATCGAGGATTTCGACGGCGAGGCCGGCTTCTTTGGCCATAGCCTCGGCCTTTTCCGCAAGGATGCGCGGAGTAAGTTTGTTGGAGGGCTCGTTGACGAGGTCGCGCGTGAAATTCTGGGCTTCACCGATGATGCGGCCTTTCGAAAGGCCTTTTTCTCCGGCAGATCGTTCGGGTTCGGAGTAGCCGGCGAGCAGGACCGTATCAATATTCTTTTCGTTCTTCTTGTCGGTTTTGTATTTGTCCGTCTCGAAATTGGAGACGATTGTGGCTTCGGCGATGGTCTGAGCGGTTTCTTCGGTGGCGTCGCCCTCGCGAACGAGGAACGCAATGTTCTTCACCGAACGCGACTTGAGATAGCGCAACGCGGCGCCGATGACTTTGCGGAGGGTGGCGCCATTGAACTGCTCGCGCTTCCCTGCTCCAACCAGAAGGAGGCGGGCGGCTTTGAGGCTGGCGGGTGCGTGGACCAGCGTAAATTCCAGTGTCTTGCCAGTTAGCTCCCCGCTTTTTGCGAGCTTGCGGAGCAGGCCCGCGGCGGCCAGATCCAATTCAGCGATGCGGCCTTGAATGGGGTCGGTATCTTCAAGTACATAGGAAACCAAAGCATCGGTTTCGAGTGTTGCAAACGGCTTGGTTTCGAGCGTGATCTGCATGGTGCGTTATCGCCTCCGATTGCGATACATGGATTGTTCCACTTCCCGGCGGGCTTCCTTGGTGCGCTCGTCCTGGCGACGGTCCCACGACTTTTTGCCTTGGGCCAGAGCGATTTCGACCTTGGCGATGCCGTTGCGGAAGTAGATTTTCAAAGGGATGACTGTCAGGCCTTTGGCCTCGGTGCGGCCGTAAAGCTTATTGATTTCGCGCTTGTGGAGGAGGAGTTTGCGCGAACCGAGGGGCTCGTGGTTCCAGGGGCCACCCGGTAAGTACTGTGCAATGTGTGCGTTAACCAGCCAGGCGCTGTTGGGCTTGAAATCAACGTAGGCGTCGCGGATGTTGGCCTTGCCCTCACGAAGGGCTTTCACCTCGGTTCCGTGAAGGACCAAACCGGCCTCATGTTTCTCAAGAATATGGTAGTTATAGGAGGCGGCGCGGTTCTGGGCGACGATGTGCTCGCCGGACTTTGCGGACTTCTCTGCCGTTTTAGAGGGCTTAGCCACAACTTTCCATCATAACTGGTGGGTGAAATCTTAGCTAGTTGGCATTAGCGCTTGCACGACAGCCAACCCTAGCGTCCTTGCCGCGCCTCTAAATCGAATGTTAGACTGCTTTGGCCAAACGTCGAGGCCTCGGAGTGTGCATGCGCCGCTGGGGAAGCTTGCTATTGTGTGCCGGTTTAGGGCTGCTCGCTGCGGGCTGCCCTAAAGGTCAGCCTGTTTTCAAGGAAGGGAAAAAGGCCGAGGAGCTGCAGGATTACGACGCGGCGTACGCGTACTATCAAAAAGCCCTCAAAGCCGACCCGAAGAACGCCAATTTCAAGATCCGGTTAAATCAGGCTCGCTTTGAAGCCGGCGAATTTCACATCAAGCAAGGGATGGCGTTTCGGAAAAAGGGCGACCTTCAAGCAGCAGCAGGAGAGTTCCAAAGGGCTGAGACGATTGATCCGTCGAGCCCGGTGGCAGAGCAAGAACTGCAAAAAACGATTGACATGATCGCGGACAAAAACCGCGAGGCGGATGCCGCCGACCAGCAGACCACTGATTCAAAGCAGCCACTCCTGGCGTCCATGCCGCCGGAGATCAAGCCTCTCTCGCGCGCCGCAATCACATTGAAAATGTCTGACGATGCAAAGATCGTGTTCGGCACGATCGGAAAGCTTGCAGGTCTGACAATTATTTATGATCCAGACTTCCCCGCACGGCGAATCACGGTGGACCTGAATGACGTGACGCTGGAACAAGCGCTGGAAATCGTGTCACTGCAAAGCAAGGCATTCTGGAAGGCGGTGACGGAGAACATCATCTTCGTGATCCCCGACCAGCCGCAGAAGCGCCGGGACTATGAAGAGCAGGTGGTCAGAACGTTTTATCTTTCGAATACGGTGCAGGCTCAGGACCTGACAGAAATCGTGACGGGTTTACGGTCGTTGCTGGACCTGAAACGGATTCAGCAGCTCAATTCGCAGAACGCGATCATCGTGAGGGACACGCCAGACAGACTGCTGTTGGCTGAGAAGATGATCAACGACATTGACAAGGCGAAGCCCGAGGTGGTCGTGCAAGTAGAAGTTCTGGAGGCACGGACGGACCGGCTGCGGGACTTGGGAATCCTGCCAGGGCAGAGCGCCAGTATCGCGATCAACCCCAATGCGAGCACCACGACGAGCAGTACCACCACTTCCACTCCGACAAATAATGCCATCACGTTGAACAATCTTCGGCATTTGAATAGCAACGATTACGCGGTGACACTGCCAAGCCTTACGGCGACTGCCATTTTGACTGATACGAGCACCAAGATTCTCCAAAACCCGGAAGTTCGCTCGGTGGACGGGCAGACTGCCAAGCTGAAAATTGGCGACCGCATACCGGTGGCGACCGGCAGTTTCCAGGCGGGGGTAGGGGTCGGCTCGACAGCTGGGGCAGGCTTTGTAAACCCGTTGGTGAATACGCAATTCACGTATCTGGACGTGGGCGTGAACATTGACATGACGCCTCGAGTCCATCCGAATCGTGACGTCAGCTTGAAATTGAAAGTGGAAGTCTCCTCGCAAACGAATACCGTACCGATTGGCGGCATCAATCAACCGGTGATCAGCCAGCGCGTGATTGAACACGACATCCGCCTGAAGGAGGGCGAGACCAGCATCCTTGCGGGATTGATCCAACGGAGCGATTCAAAAAGTGTAAATGGCTGGCCGGGCCTGGCGAAGCTGCCGATTTTCGGCCGGCTCTTTTCCGATAACAACACGGATACTCAGGAAGACGAAGTGCTGATCGTGCTGACCCCGCGGATCGTACGCATTCCCGGATGGACGAAAGAAAATTTGCGGCCGATGCTATCCGGCACAGAGACGACGGTCCAGGTCAGGCGCGAGAGTGATATTCACGCACCAGTCCAGATGAACCCCGCGCAAAAGCCCCAAATGAATCCGAATGCGGCCCCCAGCCAAGCACCGAATGCTCCGGGAGGGACAAATGCCTCCGCAGGGGCCTCCACCACGAAGATTCGATTCGAGCCGCAGGCGCTGACGCTGAAACCAGGACAGACGGCAACGCTGGGCATTGTTGTTGAAAATGTGAGCGACCTCTTCTCCATCCCGTTGCTGCTGCAATACAACCCCGCGGTCATCAGCGTGGAGGAAGTACAGCACGGAGGCTTCCTTTCCGGCGGAACGCAGGAAATTGCCATCGTGGAGCGGGTGGACAAGGAGCACGGCCAAGCCATCATATCGGCGACGCGTCAGCCGAATACGCCGGGCGTGAACGGAAGCGGTACGCTGCTCGGGATTGTGGTCAAGGGGCTGGCGCCGGGTTCGTCAAACCTCTCTATTGTGCAAGTGAATGCGAAAGACTCTCAACAAAAGTCAATACCGCTGGTGACCAGCGAGGCGACCGTGCAGGTCCAGCCGTAGCCGAGCGAGGAAGCGATGTTGGGCAAGATTCATTCTTACGGGCAATCGAACGGGCGCACTTACGAGCGAGTCCCGCGGCGGCGAGTTTCGCGCGAAGCGGGCATGACGTTACTCGAATTGATCATTGCTTGCGCGATTCTGTTGATTCTCTCCTCCGCCGCCCTGCCCATCGCAAAGTTCACGGTGATTCGACAGAAAGAGACGGAACTGCGCCGCGATCTTCGCGAAATCCGCGACGCGATCGACCGGTACAAGGACACCGCCGACCGGAATCAGATCCGCGTGGAAATAGGGAGCGAAGGTTATCCGCCGGACCTGGAAACATTGGTGAAGGGCGTACAACTTGGCGCAGGAAGCGATCGGAAAATTCGATTTCTGCGAAGAATTCCGGTCGATCCGATGACCGGTCACGCCGAATGGGGCTTGCGCGCGGTTCAGGACGACCCGGATTCGACAAGCTGGGGCGGGAAGAATGTGTTCGACGTATATTCCAAATCCACCGGCATGGCCCAGGATGGAACGAAGTATTCAGACTGGTGATGCGAGCGAGGGATTGAATTGAAGATGCTGCTGCAAAGTCGAAGAAGCTACCGCCCGTCGGGGCGGAGGCCCCATGGGCGAAGGACCGAAGGGGGATTTACGCTCATTGAGTTGATGGTCGTTATTATGATCATCCTCATCCTGGTTGGGATGGCGGCACAGCGATACGAAAGATCGGTGCAGCGCGCGCGGGAAGCCACGTTAAAGCAAGACCTGATGGTCATGCGGCAGTCGATCGACAACTATACGCTCGACAAGCAGGCTGCGCCGCAGTCCCTGGATGATCTCGTCCAGTCGGGCTACCTCCGGCAAATTCCTGTTGATCCCATAACCCAGGCGAAGGATTGGGTGCCGCAATACGACAGCGTGGTGCTCAGCCCAGATCAGTCGAGCACCGGGATGGTTGACGTTCATTCCAGCGCCTCAGTGCCCTCTTCCAACGGAACGCCGTATAGCGAGTGGTAGTTTTCTGGGTTTCGCGACGCGAGAAAACTCTTCAAAATTATTGTATGCAGGATGCCCAAATTTGACGGAATGGTGTCCGTCCGCTATAGTGGGTGTGCGGGGTGGAGCAGCCTGGTAGCTCGTCGGGCTCATAACCCGAAGGTCGTCAGTTCAAATCTGACCCCCGCAACCATTTTATGATTTATAGGCCGGGCACAGGCGCCCGGCCTTTTTTTGTGCTATGGTGAGCTTGAAGAGTCGGGCTGTCTTTGTTTAGGCGAATCCCGCATACAGCGCGGGATTCGAGGGCCGAAGGTCGGCAGTTCAAATCTGCCCCCCGCAACCAATCAGAGAAGTTTTGGGCCGGAACCCAGGATTCCGGCCCTTTTGTTTTTGGGGCCGGAAGAATGCCAAGCCAACCCAAGACCCACGTACCGAAAGGCGGAACGTGGGGCACCCGTCGGCCTTTTTGTTTTTGGGGCATCCATGTCGCGTGTGTCTGGAAAACCCTACTTTGTGTATGTTCTGTGGCCGGCGTCCGCCTCGCGGTTCTACATTGGCATCAGCGAGGATCCTGATGTGCGGTTAGCCCAGCCAACGCCGGCGTTTCTAAATGGACCTCGAACTACGATTCCTGGGAACTGGTCCTCGTTGAGCGTTATGCGAATTATTCCGAAGCGCGAAAACGGGAGTTGCTGCTGAAGAAGCAAAAGGGAGGAACATGTTTCTATGCTCTTACCGGTTTGGACCCGACAAGATTTCGCAAGCGCCCCGCGCCGTCCGCAGCATCGCTCGGCTCCTCTCTTCCGAGCCCTGGTCGTTTGAACGCAACCAAGTCTACTCGGTAGTAGGAGCCGACGCCTTCATCCAATCAGCCGTCTCCCCAATGGAACATGCTACGAGACATTCCCCCGCCACTTGTTCCGAGTATGTTCTGGCCCATTCAGCACGATAGCTCTTTGCACAACAAGTACTACCGGTCTATGGTCTTTCGCGATTTTGCGCTGGACAATGCGAGCTACGCGGTTCTCTTTTTATATAACTCAACGTGATCTGGAGGCCCGATGGTTCGCAAATCGATCATCCTCGCGTCGCTGGCCGGTGCACTGGCATTCTCACAGTTCGTTTTCGCCCAGGACCCGCCTCCGCAGCCGTCGCTAGCCGACATCGCCCGTCAAGCCCGCAAGGATAAGGAAAACAGCACGGCTAAGCCCAAGAAGGTCTTCACGGACGACACTCTTCCGAAGAGCGTGACGGGTTCGGGCGCACTAGCGGGCCTGGCCGTCGCTGGTTCCGGTTCGGCATCCTCCGGCGGCGGAGACCCGTTGGACGAAGCCATGGCGCAATTCACTAAGGCGGAAGCCGACTTCAATCAGCTGGACGCTCTGGACCAAGCCGCACTCGCTAAAGTTGCTTTGGCGGAAAATTGCCATGTGCAGTTCCCGAGCCGTGCGACGTGGGAGGTCAAGCTCTTCTCCGCGAAAGGGGCGTATGTTACGCACATGCGGTTTATCGTCGGGGAAATGAAGCGATTTACCACGGAAGCGCAGGGTTGGAAAGGCCCGGACGGCAAACTCGATCCCAACGACCCTCGGGTGCAGGGGCTGAAACGGAAGACCGAGTCCACGATGCAGGATGCGGTGCAGACCCAGGCGGCCTTCGACCAAGTGGTCGCGGAAGGCGTTGCCCTGGCGGGCGCCGCGAAGCACTAACTCGGCTGAAGCAAGTGGTTGATCGGCGCCCCGTGCCGCGCGTCTGAACGCCCACCTTCCTTTCCCGCATAGCGCATAGAAAGAAAAGCTGCTCGGTAGCCAATTTCCGTGGGAAAGATTTGGGAAAGAAGTAAGATTGGCTGAATGCCAGCTAAATCGCGCAGAATCAGCGGGCCATGTGTATTTGTACTAGCTCATAACCCGAAGGTCGTCAGTTCAAATCTGACCCCCGCAACCATCCGAAGCCGCCAGCGGAACGACTGGTGGCTTCGGGCCAACCACCTCCCATCAAATCCCATTTACCATCAGCAACATAGAAACGCCGATCCGAGTCGCGATGGGGAGTCATCGTGATCTCGCTTGAATGCTTCAGTAGCTCTGTCCTGGCAAGCGCCGTATCTTTGCGGAGCAGATCGCGCAAATCCTTCAGCCCAGTCGCGACGAAACTTCGGATCTCACCGATGCGCGACTCGATCGATTTGGGAGTCGCTAACAACAAAGCATTCGTGATGCCCTGAAGTTCGGATTCCCTGCGCCCGATCTCTTCAAGGAGCGATTTGGAGTGTCCGGACTCCGCGACTGCCGAGACCAAGCGGCGCACCTCCGCTTCTAGCCGAGTCTTTCGCTGCCGCATTCCGGCGAGATCGGCGGACAGATCGCCGAGCGCTGCCTCGAGTTGCCTCTGAAATTCCACGACCGCATAATCCACGACGTCGGGCTGAAGTAGTTCATTCTGGAGCTTGCCAAGCAACAAGTCCTCCAAGTCGTCACGGCGAATGTAGAGATCGTTCTCGCAGCCACGACTGTTGAAACGCCTCGAGCACGCATATTTTTTGTGCCGATGCGTTCCACCGCCGGTAGCGATTATTAGACTCGCGCCGCACTCGCCACACTTCAGAAGTCCGCTGAACAGGTACTGGCTCGTCATGGCGCGCGGCACAAGACCACGGCTCTTTGGATAACCCCAAATCGCAGGAAGCGCAGCAAATCGTGCGCGCACCGCGCTCCAGAGATCCACAGGCACAATTGCGAGTTCGGGATTGGAAGTCCGTAGCCATTCTGACTCAGGGCGCGGCCTGCGTTGACGCTTGTTTGTCCCGGGTACCTTCACGAACTTCGAGCGATTCCAGACGACGTTGCCGATGTACAGCTCATTTTTCAGCATCTCGCGAATCGCAGTGTGACACCATTCGCCGCCTACTCGATCCTCCCGGGGACGCGGAGATGGGGCGCGCTCAGCGTTGAGCGTCCTAGTGATTGTTTTGAGGGATTGACCGCCCGCTGACAGTTCAAAAATTCGCTTCACGATCGCTGCTTCGGAAGGATTCACGACGAGTTTCTTCCCCGCACCTTCACCGAGAGAAATCGCGTCGTAACCGAAAATCCGACCGCCGGTATGCAGCCCGCGCAGCGCCAAGCCTTCCATGCCGCGATGCGTTTTCTTGGCCAACTCGCGCACGTAAAGCGAATCCACGAGTCCGTGAACTGTCACGAGCATCTCGGACTGTTCGTTGTCGCTGCTGATTCCCTGACTCACGGCGATCAGTTGCACGCCGGCAAAGTTCAGGCGCTTGAAAATCGAAAGAGCATCCTCCGTGGTTCGCGAAAGACGGCTGGTGTCGTCGACGAGGATCGCTGTAAACGGTGGGGCAACGGAGAGCGCAAGTTGAAGAATTCGTTTTAAGGCAGGGCGGTCGGCGCCCACTCCGCTGAGAGCTTGATCGCGGTAGATATGCTCCTCAAGGATTTTCAGGCCATGAGCTTCAGCGTACTGGCGGCACTTCCGAATCTGGTCATCGATCGAGGAACGGCTCTGCATCTCCGTGGAGACGCGAGCGTATATTGCGGCACACCGTAGTGGGCTCATTTACTCCTCTCGGAGGAAGTCTTATCGTCGGGGCACTGTACCATGGATCTGCTGCGGGTCAACAATTCGCCAGATTCCTCAGAAGCGAGATATTCCCTGACCAAAGTCGGAACAATCACATTGTCGATCCAGCTTTTGACCTCTGGATTGATCCGCGCTGGTCCGAGTTTTGTTGTGGTGCTCACGGTCAGATCACCGAATCTTTCCTTCCACCACGCGATTGAATTTCTGGCGCGACTCTTCTTGGGCCGGAGTAAGACTCGGCGAGAAGTCCGCCATGAACTTTTTGCGGAGATTCTCTTTGCGCGTGAGAACCTCCCCCAGCGCGAGCATGTCCATCTCGCAGTCGAGAATTTTGGCTATCCCGGTAGCAAAGTACACATCGGGAACGCTGATTGCCGTGCGCCCTCTCCCGTCAATCATGCAGATGGCCCCTTCGATGAAGGCGGGATCGTCAATTCGATCTTTGTTTCGGCCGTACGCCTGCGGATACTGAGCGCGGAGCCTCGCCTGAACGTTCTGAACGAGAATTTGTTCTTCGGCTGTGAGAAAGGGGTTTGCCTGTGAATCTAAGGAACTCACACGCGAACCATCATCGTTTTCGCGGGGAGATGATGATTGCGGTTTCCCCTTTCCATGTTTTCCACTGCCAGGAACAACCCCATCGACGAAGGACGCACCGCAGTAAGGTGTCTCTGAAGAGATTTGTGCGCCTGATTCTTCTAGGGTAGAAGAATCAGACACTAGAAGAATGCATGGGTTTTTGATTGTTTTGGGCTGCTTATGAACAAAATAGTGCGCTCGGCCCAACACGATACGTTTGCGCCCGTCCCTGTAGTGCGCGACTCGCTCCCGCTCACGAGTGACGTACCCAGAAGCGAGCAACTCGGCCAACAATCGGTACCAAACATCTCGCCCTATCTCGGCGCGCTGGGAGATGAATCTCCAATCGAGAGGATTCCCGCGAATGGCGAGTTCTCCGGTCTTTCCGTTCGCCAACGCGCGCATGGTCAGATAAAGCATCCGCGCCCCTTGGCTGAGTTCCGCGCTTCGTTTGAGCAGGCGCGCCGGAATGTCACAGATAAACGTCTTGCTCCGTTCTTTCGTCGCGGGCTTCATTTGCAGCTACCGCACTCGCCTAATTGCCATCGGCTCCATTGAAGAAATTGCGGCCACTGTGAACCTCAAGCTTCTCAGGGCAGACTATGTTTAAACATCTTTTTGAACCGCAATCTCACCGATTCGACTCGTGGCGCAAGATTTCTCCGATGGTTGCAAGGAAAATTCTCTCTGTCATAATCTCTTCGCAGTCAGAGAGAATAAGGGCCTAACTATCGATTTGTGAGATAGATGCGGAGCAGGCGGTCGGTAACGAGGAGAGATGGAGAGAATGAAGATCCTACGGCCTGGATGATTTTGGCGCCCGCGGCAATCCCAATCTGCGGCGTATCCGGGACATAAAGCGCTCTACACTCCGTTGGCACTTGAGACAGTCATATGCGCTGACCATCTCCCGATGGCCATGCTTCTTCCACTGTTCGCGGACCACACGGTCTTCGAGATCGTACTTCCCGAGAATATTCCGGTGGGTCCAACTCGGATAGCATCGCATTAATTCCGCAAGACGTTTTGAGACTTCGTCTCGACGAATAGCGACGTCTGCCCCGATTAAAGATCGGTTTTTGATTTGTGCAGGGCGAACCTTGTCCTCACTTGAGATCAAGTTGAGCGTACGATGCTGAGCAGCCGTTTGCGCAAGGTCGATACTTTCACAGAAGCGAGTCCCGAACGCTGTTAACAAAAAACGTCGCCCTGACAGAACGGCGAACGCAAGCTCACTCGACGGAACATCGTCTGGCCATCCAAGCAGCCAACCTGGGAACGGCCACTTCATATGCCACAGCTCGTTACTACAAGCGATGGCGAGCCAGTGATACGATTGTCCTTTGAGTTCCAGTTCGTAGCTGCATGTGTCGGCCAATTCCTCCGCGATCCAGAGCGGGTCCGGAGCTACTTCCCACAGGTCATATGCAAAATCACACAATTGCGTTTGAAAAGTCGCACACCAGTCGTCGAATGCTTTCGTGAGGTTCCGCCGCAGCTGCACGACGCTGTCCACCACAGTCTTCTGACGAGTCGTCGGTAACTCATCGAATTTTGTTCGCAGACTTGCAGCCGAAGCTAGTTCACCGCGCGCCAGAACGTCGCCGTCGAAACATTTGCGGGCGCTCGCTGCCATCACACGCCCAAACTCAATAACGAATTTTTCGCGGGGTTCCTGCGCTGCGAGATCACGATGAGTTGACGATTTCTCATCCGCAGGCGTACGCTTATCGGACACAAGAAACTCCTTGGCCCTGGCATAGGACTCACGATCCTGTCGGGGCCGTTTTCTTCAGGCAGATTATCCGGAGTAAGCCGCAACAAGGCAAGGTTGGGTGCGACGCCCGTAGGCGCGCCCCACTGGAATCGCACCACTCCGAAGTCCCGTCCTTCTATATCAATCGAATATCTTTATCGGAACTACTGAGGGCGCTCGAGTGAGTAGTTACATCCATCGTCCGCAAGGTGATTCAACGCGTCCTTCAAGTGTCTCTCAACGATCGCCTGAATCATAACGCGGGATGTTTCACCCATGATTTCGGGCGCGATCCGCGGTGGCGTCGCCATAATCCGTGCCTTCGTCATGAGTGCAAGGTCGACGAAAGCCTTTTTGACGTGACCGAGGGAAACAAGCGTTCGCCGCTTCTCACCAAGTTTGATCTCTTTCAATTCCGCGTCCGCGCGGATCGATCGCGCGCGCTCGTCCCTCAAACCCAAATGCGCGCCGTCCGGCGTCACGACCGCTCCCGCTGTCAACGCATCCTGGAGATATCGGATGTACCAGAGGAGGCATTTTCCTGCGTCGTACCGACCACGCGTCACGCGCGGCATCCCGGATTCGCTCGCCAATCTCTGAACGTGTCGCGGAGTGACGTTCATCATCACCGATAATTGCCGCACATCAACTAGTGCCATTCATAACCTCCGGTCGGACGGTTTCCGTCGCGCATCTATGTTGCCCGATTTTCGGGCATCCGCTTTATGAAACTAAGCAATTCCTGTTAGCGACACGACATGCTATTTCGAACATCCTGCGCTGGTCACCTGGGACGCGCGCCGTCACCCTCATTTCGGCTGGTCTGCCAAAGGACCCGCCCCGTCAACTCATCGCTCAAGTCGTTGAATGCATTCGACATTCTGCCGCGAAAAGATGACTGGGCCAGCTGGACGAGGTCTTTTCACAGAACCGACCGCGATGACCGGCGCGAGTGTGGACTCAATTTGCTTCGCGTTCCCGAAAACATCTGATTGTGGGAAGTGGTGGGAGCGAACCTAATGCCTATAGAATCAGCTGTTTACGGGGAATGGCGGAGAAACGTTTTTGGGCCAACCGTAGCCGCGCGGGCTTGACCCTTTTCAATCACCTTCCCGTAAGCGAAGGCACTCGTACACTCAACCCGATGCCGAAGGACGTGGCCCAATGAGTTTCCGTCGGCAAGCTGCCGCCGAAACCCGCGCCCAGGCTCTGGCCAACTGTCAGGCCTTGCGTTAGACGGACGTCATGTCCGAAGTGAGCCAGGGCGCTCACCATGAGCGCGCGCCACGAAATCGATGGCCCAGTGGCAAAATCGGCAGTCACTGTATTCGGATTTATTCCGACGGCTCCTGTCCAATAGATGTTGGACTTCCAACGGGTCGGTGGGTCGTTGGTAATACGATAATTCGCTGCGGCGAATGGAACGACGGTGGGATGCAAGACATTTTGCACGATCATCTTGTCGGTAATCACGCCACTGGTGAAGACAGGAGCGACGGCAAAGGACCGGACAGGTAGAGTCGAAAAGAAAGCTCCTGCCGATGCCTCCCACCGGAATGCGGAACCAATCGACCGCCTCGCGGTATCAGCAAAGTTGATCGTGACGGCGGTCAGCAATTTTTTCTTATTCTGGTCTGGCACGGCCTCCTGAGGATTGGCGACCAGGTTTAGCGTGTTCAACGAGTAGGTGATCGTCCGCGTCACCATGCTTTGGTAGACCTGATCGCTGTCCTGCCTTGATGTTATCCAGATGCACTGTTTCGGGGGCACGGATGTGACGCTCATCAGATATCTGCAGTTGCGAAACTGATCCCTGTATCCGTTATGAAAGGCGTCGAGATCCTTTATTCTCGCGCTGTAACCAATGAGATCGCTTGTGACCGCATCAGCGAGTTTTTGCAAGTCGGTCAGCTCTAGAATCGCGCGCGTGTCTCGCGCACGATCGTCCAAGTCCGGGGTGTTTTTCAGAGTCGGATCCCCCGAAATGGCCGAAATCCTGGTCGAGAGCGCGATCTCGGATTTTATGAGAACAGATATCTTCGTGTTTATCTGGTCGAGCGTTTTCGTTGCCACCGCCCCACCATTTGGCACACGTGAGTCGGGTGCCACATAAGGTTCAAGCTCCTGGTAAATAGCAATCGCTTTGATCGCGAGTTGGGCAACGCACTTGCCGATGGGCTCGATCACAAGGAAAACATCGCCGGCGTCAGGGATGTCCGTATCAGTTATCGCCGGTACGTCACAATGATCACCAGTTGCCGTCGCCTCCTTCACGAAGTCGAAGCCATGAAACATGCCAACTTTTTGCAACGAGGGCAGCAAGCCCTGGACAATGCTTGATGCGACATCGGGCGTAAGAGTAGCCTGCCCGCTTTGATAATCGAGGAAATATCGCTCAAAACTGTACGGATTCTTTACGACGATAGTGAGGGTTTGATTCGAATACATCTGGATAGTCGAGGGCGTAATGGGATTTTGCCTATCGATCGTGAGCCTGCAATTGCGGTTGGTCCTGGCGAGCGAACATTCTGGCAAGCGTTTTATGTTCCCCAAGTGTTCGTCTGCAGCTTGCTGGTCCTGTGCCGCTTGTATCTCTTCTGGTGTTGGCTGTTGCGCATTCGCGCTCAAGGTGAAAACAAACGAAGCCATGATAAGCGCGCGGGATAGAGTTTGAGAGCGTTTGGTGCAACCGAGTGCTGCCATGCGTAGCTCTACTGCTGCTTAAATTCAAATACAGCGGGTGTACTAGTGGCGCGGGGCGCTATTATGGTCGCGTCTACGAACCCGACTGGCGTTTTAGGGTCGACGACTCTGGCAGTTTGGAAATAGGTTCCTTTTGTCGGGAATGTGTACAAATTAGTGGACCGGGCGACTCCTGACCTGTCAGTTTCCGCGACATAAGTCAGCGACCCGCCAACCGGTGTTTGCCAAGCTACTTTTGCCCCCTGAACGGGTTTACCCGACGGGTCGACAACCGTTACCTCGAATTCGTGCCAGCCTCCGATGGGGATAACCTGTTGGTCCCCACTCGACTTTAACAACTTACCCTTGAAAAATGCCGTAGTCGAGTACTGATACATCGCTGCCTCAGACTTAAGCTGTTCCGCGGCTATCTCGCACTGGGGAAGCGGACTACCCGTATAAGTGAGTAGCATCGATTGTGCGTGATATATTGGAATAATGTAGTTTACGTTCTGAGCTGTGGGCACGCCCCCATACTTCACTGCGATAACCCCTCCATCGGAAATGAGCAAGACCGGAGAACCGCTCTCGCCCTCGTTGGAAGGCATTTGCGTGGTCCAGAGGTCATTGACCTTGTTAGGTTTGTCCTCGCCGGAGAGCGATGAGAGAGTGCCAGTGGTAGCATGGTAGTCTTGCATCGGCTTACTTGAGTACCCGAGTGAGCACAATAGTGCGCCAGCCTGAAGTTTCCAAGGGCACCCCAAACGAATTGGCTCGTAGCTCCGGCTACTATCCAGAAATTTAAGCATTGCGACATCTGACAATCCATTCTCTTCAACTATCTTTAGCGGAGAACTCGCTGAGTACATACTTCCGATGCTGCCCACAATCACCACGTCATCTGTGGTCGCGTCCCTAGAGACAAGATGATCTGCCGTAATGACGAATCCTTGCGGACTCACAACGAAACCAGTACCTTTGCCTTCGATTACTACGCCAGTTTCTTTTTGCGTTTTTTTAACCGTCAGATGCACGATGCCATGATTGAAAGACGTCGCGTGTTTTGTGCAGTCTTGTCCAGCAGCAGCCAGAGCAAAGAGTGTCAGAGTGCATACACTACCTAGCAAGGCCCGGATCCCCTGAAATTGCGTAATCATCAGTTAACTCCTACTTAATCGCGGACGAAGCGATTTCCGATCGATAAACCGATATGACGGCAATCTTGTCGTATTCGCTGAGCTGGCCATTATTGTTATATTCGGGATTGCAGTAGTTCATCACTGAATGTGGGTCGTAGGGCGTCAGGAGCACGGTTCCGTTCGATCCCTGGCGTATCGCCTGACACTCACCCGGAGCGTCCGGTCGATTCTGCTCGTGTGCCAGCCCGATTGCGTGCCCAAACTCGTGGACTGCAATTGCCCGCACGCAGAAATCGTGCATGGTCCGACACTGCGGGCTCCAGTTGTTATATGTGAAATTCAAAACCATGCCGTTCGGTTTTCCGTCGAGGTAGCGACCAAGCCCTTTAGTGTGTGGTCCGGAGTCTTCAATGAGGATGCGTATGCCCTGATTTTTCTCGGCACACTTTTGCCACCCCGTGAAGCGCAATGCCGACGCAGCCTCCCAGGATTCTGAGACTGCCCTCCGGACTAACGCCATGTCACTCTGAAATTGTGCGTCGGGGTTTTCCCAGCATACGTAAATGCTCGTCCTGGACCATTTCGCGGTGGGATCAAAATAAGCGTGTTGCTCAGTGCTGGCTTTGGCCTCCTGATTCCGCTTGTCCTGCGAACCAATAGGCCCGCATTATTTGCAAGCGATAGCATGTACGAGATCACGAAGAAGGCCGTAAAATGGCAACACCAGCCCATATTTACCCCTCCAGTCACCTACTGATAATGACCATTAGACCTAGATTCATTACATCCACCGAACTATCCGGAACTCTCCGAGTATTAGAAGTGTCTGGCCGCTCAGATTCAGGAAAAATCGCGCTCCAGGAGTGTGGACGAGGTTTTCAGCCCCTAAAGACATGAAAGCCTCTTTCCCTAGTACCTCGGCCAGCCATCAAGATCCATGTGATTCGAGGAAATGCGGTAAAGTCTAGCGAAGTTTCAGTATTTGTCAACATCTTTTCGCGTTATCAACGTGGAGGATGCTTATGGAAGTATTACATAGAAGCCGGGAAACAGCTCTCGCGCAATAAATCCATCCTCGTCGATTGAATTCAAGCGCGAACGTTCCGGACGAAATCGTTGCGATAACCCCTCTGTTGGTGGATTTAACTGCGACAACTTCCGGTTTTCTTCGCGACTATGAACGTGACTCGGGGTTTAGTACCGCCACGTTTGTCTATTCTTTCTCTCTACTATTGTTGACTAATTACTGCTAACGGCTATAATGCGCGTCAGCTGGATTGATGTCACGCATGGATTATTTCATCAGTAGCTATATATCGAAGCCGAACTAACACTCGAAATAGACCTTGGCGGCCAGACGAAACTGTCTGCAGAACGGAGCCTATGGCCAAATGGTTTAGTTGTTTAATTATTTTATTGGCTGCAATTTCAAAATCGACGGCACAGCAAACATCAAACAACCAGCCGTCAGCGGTCACATCCACTGGCGATTTCGATCTCATTTCAGATGGGCACGATCTCAACGGCTTTCCTGCCAATCCCTACTGGAAGTGGCAAGGTAGGCCTGGGAACATGGGGCAAGTACCGGATCCCGACAAGCTGTGTTCTGACGGACTGCCAAACTCGAGTGATTGTACCGCTCAAACGACGTGGGAGAATCTACCGAATATTCCGAAGGTTTTCATTTGCATGTGGAGCTTGGAAGCCAGTCTTATTGGTCACATCAACTGGGTGCCAGTAACTTACTCTGGCGGGCTGCTATGGCAGGAAAAAACGACCGATCAAGATTGCAACTTCGGCACAAAAACAGCTGAGAACCGCGGTCTTACCAGGGGCAGCATCACGGCGGAATCCGGACTCTTAGGATTAGAGTTCGATTCGCGAGAAACTATTAGAAGGATGCACACTGCGCCCTGGGCCGAGATTTGGACGAAGCTCGATACTGGGGCTAGCAACGTTGAAATAAATGCATTGTTACAGAAAGAAACCGGCAATGACCGACTTCCTTTCGCCGTGTTGATCGGACTCTTCGGTGTAGATTGTGAGCACGATTGTCACTCTGAATTACACCCTGTCTATGCAATCGCACTCCAGCTGAATTCCTCGGCGAGCGACAACGTTTGGGGAATATTTGTCCGAAATTGGGGTAACGAAGGTTTCTGCGCTCATGGCCAGGCAAATCTAACCTTACCAAACAACGAGATCAAACTCCTGCTTCCACACATTGGCACTACAAAACCAAACGTGGGCGACAAGACTCAGTTTTATACAACCGATCAGTTAATCCAGCCACCTTCTATTAGCTACATTAGTAACGCTAGTTCCGCGGGCGTTCTGGTTGACTTCAAGTTACCTGACCCGTCCAAAAAGGCCCTGGCGGAGTTTGAGCTGCACTTAATTTGGCCTGATGGAAGCGAAGGACCTTCTGGCGGTGCGCGGGACTCAGCGGCTGAGAACGCGCGACCGACAGCGACAAAACCTCAAAAGGTCGAAGATTTCCTCGAAAACCTCAACAAAACGAAAGAGTTGCGAGCCGAGGAGTCTCTCTCGTTTTTAGCCGAACAATTGCCAACTACGTCAAGGAGAGAAATCCCAAAACCTTATCCGATTAATCAGACAAGCTTGGAGGAAATGTCAGCTGCACCAGACTTGGGCAGCGGTTTGGTTCATTTAGTCTTCGACCCTGCGGAGCAGCAGCAGTCTGAAGTTTTTTTTCAAAAAATCTGCTCTGCGTACAAAAATCAGCCGCCGCAACTTCCTGCAGGCGCATGTGAGTTTTGGCGGAAAAGACAGACCGAGACAAATCAAGCAAAAGGTCCGAGTCGGGATAGGAAACCAAAGTAGAGGTTCTGCCACGGAGGGTCGTGCACGCTCACAAGCCCAAGGGTTCCGGATGAAGTGTCGCCAACCCAAAATTAGGTATTTGAAGCCACTTCGGGCTTGTGGCGGGGGTTGCCCAAAAACCTTGTCGGCCCGGTGCCCGCAAACAGCTGATTTTATAGGCTCGAGATTCGCGGATATCGCTGCCCACAAACAGTTGTTTTTGGAATCGGCTCGCCTCTCGCCTCACGATGTTTCGTTCTTGATTTGTTGAAAAATGGCTTTAAGTTGGTCGTTTTTTGCGTCCCTCTTCTCCGAATCCATGTATTCGATAGCCTGGTCGAGTTTTAAAGTCTTCATCGTCAGGGCTGAGATTAGCACAGCCAAATCCGAGCTCCAGTTGAACCCCAAAGCACACATGAGAAAGAACATCGGTGCAGGGGCATTCTCTAAAAAGGCTGTCCCCGATCCGTGAACATACCAGTTAAGTCGACGTATTTCCGTCTCGTGAAACTCGGCCAAGGACATCCTAAGTTCGGCAGGGATGCGAATTGGTTCAAGTTTATCGGCGGTTCGGCAATCAGATAGCAACGCGCAGTTCGTCCATCTTTGCGGATGTTTTCCTCCCCAGTGTTTGGACCGCAGCGCAGGGACAGACGACTTGTTCGTGTCATAAAATAACTTCAGTCGCTCGTGCTGTTCAGGGATCGGTTGATTCCTCCCCGCATAAAAGTTCACCATCTCTTGGCTCATCACGAATTTCGCTGATGTGGCCCAGTCAGTCATTTTCTTAGTCAATTGCCCAGTGTCGTCGTGGTCGATTAGAACAGCATCGACGCATGCCTCAAGCAGGGCTCGGGTTCCCGCTGATACTGCTTGGAAGTCCTGTACGCGGTCTAAACGGGCTAAAGTTTCCATCCAGCACAGCGACCGCAAGAATATTCCCGACACGAGGATTCCGCGGGGGGAAGGATGAAGGATGCTGTCTAGCCGGGGCCTGGCCTTTTCCCGCATGTACTTCGCCACAGATCGAGCTCCCCCCACCATTCCCGCGCAGAGGGATTCCGTGTAGGAGCCCGCCATTAGAGTTGCTCCCGATGAAAGCGTGCAGGGAGACGGTCAGTCATTCGGACGTTGCTCGAAAAATTCCAACTCCAACTCGTCGCCTTCTTCCAGTGGTTGCCCGTTTTTCTTGATGCGCGTCGCACAGGCGATCTCAAGCACGTCGGGTCCATGGCCACCTAGGATCCGGTATCCACGTATTCCCTGGATTTTGCATATTTCCATTCGGTAGTCGCCATTCCATCCGTGCGTTTTTGGGACTTCATGTTCCGGGACTCGACAGTCTTCTCGGAATTTTGTCGGTGCGTCCACCTGAACATTTATCGTGCCATACCGTAGCTCTTCCCCCGTTGCGCGTCTCCACGGCTCAGGGTTTTCGAATCTCTCAGCGAAATGACCGCACCCCTTGCGATAGCGCCCTTTCATTCGTGTCACTGCTTAACGACCTTCAGTATGTTTTGGGTAACGACATTCAACAAATCGCACCGGCGGCGTCATGACCATCTGACTCCGCTAGTTCTAGAAACTGCTCGTAGCTTTGCGCGACTCGTGGCATTCGGACCTCAATGCAAGAGCCGTCCGGCGGATAGATGTTCGCGTCGCTCGTTTCTACCAGAATGCTGCCGCGCCGTATGATCAGGAAATGCAGGTGCCGACTGACTCCAGCACGCGGGAAATCGGCAAGCCGCTGAGAGATCGAGAAACCCAAAGCGCGAGCCCAGCCGCCCTGATTCATTACCTCCCCCTGAAGGATACCGCTTGTGATCCTGAACAAAGGTTTTAGGGTTCGATGATATTCTTTAATCCTTGCTCCCGTCCCGATGCTGCAAACCTTTATCGCTCGACTCATTATGCAGGGGCGAAAACCGGGGGAGGCAAAGCGAGTAAAATAAACTTTCGCGCCTAATCCGCAGCTCTCAGTGGGTGATACTCCGACCATCAGGACGTGGGCGCTATGCACCTTCTCCTCTTCCGGTGCGCTGTCGAAAACCGACTTGGCGATAGGCGCCCACTTCTCTGAGACCCACTTAGGTTCCCACGCATGTGTTTCCAGCGCTTTCGATGGCAAGCTCAAAGCGTCACCGAGGCTCTGAAGAAGGGTGAAGCCAATACGAACGGACCCGGCGAATCCGGCGGCGATGAAATTGCTCAGAGGGTATGCCTTCTGCACAAGGTTTACGGTGCGTCCGTCCTGAAATGTGGCCTGCACATCGGAATAAAGAGCGCCGTAGCCGTAAATCGTGGAAGCAGCACATACCCATGTCATTTCCTAAAGTTAGCATACGAATCTGGAGAAGGGGATCACTTTGCCGCCCTCGAATCCGTTTGCGCGGGCCACCGCTTATCAATCCTTTCAAGAATGAAGACCGCCTCTTCAATCGCCTTATCCACTAAGTAGCCCTTTGCGAAATTTGGCTTGTCTGAATCCATGATGTCTATGAGTTTCCGCGCAGACAGGAGAGTTGCTGCCAATAGAATCGCGTGCTTCCGTTCTTCGGTCATGGAGTCCCCGCAGTTTAGGAGTGAAATGCGGTAGAGGAAGGAGAAGAGATTCTACGCCCGTTTGAATCTGTGCCCCTATAAAAGCGGTGTCAGATGTGCCTTAATCACGGCATAGTGCTTCGCAGCTTTATCGATAACATCAGTTGCTTTGAATCCAAAAATCTCATACCGAGCGTTATAGCCGAAATACTTGAGATCGGAATATTCTTTGAAAACTTTCCTCAAAGAGGAGTCCCTGCTTATCGCGTTATCTCTGGTTGTGTGATTGCGCAGATGCACGCCTGACTTAGCGAGATAGGCTTCGACATAATGCATTGCCGCATAAAACAGTATTACCAATGCCCAATCGATTCGACTCTGGTTGTCGAGTGTCAGGGATAGAGCTAGCGCTGCGTTGCCATCTGCCTTCGCGACGTGTTGGTCTTTGCTTGGCACTATCCTTCAAGGGCGTGTATAGACCACCTGTGCTCCAGTTGCTAGTTCCTTTGCGTTGCGACCCATTGCAGGCATTAAATTAAAATCAAAACTAACTTCCGGGAAACCGTCCATAAGGCCCAGTTCCTTTTCATAAACCTGTGAACGTACTTCGTATGATTCAGCATTATCAATTGCAATCCATACCAAGAGATTGCCTTCAGCACGTTCGGTGAGCACGTGGCGCACTTCTGGAATGCTCGCCAAGTCTTTTGCGAGGGCCGCTTCTAGATTGCCAGCTACCGACACTTCGGGAATCAACGAATACTCGGGCTTCCATTCGATGCTTGTAGTATTGGAATCAAATACGACAACAACACCGCTCTCGAAGGTATTACATTTGCGCGGTTGACCCGCAAGAAAAAAAGATAGAATTGCAACTTCGAAAATCATACGCTCCTGCTAGTTCTTCTTCTTTCTTAGGTTGTCCGGAGATGTATTGCCAACGATTTGCTGAGCAGAGAACATATACACCGGATCGCCTGTCGCCGGGTTGTACTCATCCAACAAACGGACTACTTCCAAAAGAACAAGTTTCATCTTCATGGAGGATCCGTCCTCAAGGGTATATTGATTCCACGCTTCGGGCGCTGTCGCCTGGAAATTCAGAACTTCCCCAGATACCTTGCGGCCTTGATAATCGACAGTTTTTTTCTGTCCCAAAGTATCGGGCCTCCCGTCCGAAGTGAAATCGTAGCACACCACGGACATTTTCAGGATATTCCAAGAAGGCTGCCCTGTCACGGCGTTAATTAATTTATGTAGCTTTCCCATGATTCGTCTGACAGTCCCAAGCTCGACGTTGGATTCCACCTAACCTCTGCACGGTTGCAGGCTCATAGTTGCTTTGCGCGCTTGCTGCTTGCGGCGGCCTTGTCATTTATTCCATTCACCCAAAAACTAGGGTTTTGCCACTCTTGGAATCGGTGAGCAGGTGAACTTCAGCGGACAGGTTGGTCCAGTCGCTCGGCTGGCGGTTCGCTACCTTCATCCTCCAGCCGCAACAGGGTGTAATGATCCGACGGAGCGCGACCAACTTTCTCTACCAGTTTTTTGTGGAAGAATCCGCGCCAACGCCTTCCGATGAACTGCTCTGTGTTCATTCGGTTCAGGAAGCTCTGGCTGAAGTCCTCGCCAACCACGCCAAAAATCATGGGGGCGCCGTCTGGCTGAAACTCAAACCTTCGGTGAATGGGTATCACCCCGATCAGTCGGCCATTCAAGTGGACGCGCTCTTCGTCCACTTTTGACGCCTCGGCCCGTTGCCATGCCCGCTCCACTCCATCATGGTCAATGCGGAGGTCGGTGTCGCCCTCCACCAGGCGAATCGTCGCTTTGTCGTTGTGGACGTGGCGCAGAAATTTCTGGACCGACTTGAAGACCCTGGGGCTGAGTTCCTCGATCACAGCAGTAAACGTTCGGTCATCCTCGTCGGCGAATCCACTCATAATTTTCGCAGCGTGATCTGCTGCGTCCTTCAGCGGTGAATCGAATAGAGCTTGGCCGGCCGGGTCCAGCTCCTCCAGCAGGAAGCCGATCGATCCGTGGAGCAGTGCCGTAATGTGAAGGTTTGAGAGGTCTTGGTTTCGGATAGGTCCAGCTTCCGCAACAGGTCTTTCCTGTTTCGCGCCCCAAACGTTCGTCAAAATATCCTGAAACGATCCAACGGCGTCACTGGCGAATCGCGCCTTGACTCCTTCGCTGCCAATGACGGGATCCCCGCCAAAGAACAGCGCAACCCGGGCTTGTGTGTCGGTGCGTTCTCGCAGGCGGGCCAAGTCTTCGCGCAATTCATCGCGGCGCGATTCCAAACCGACGCGCGAGAGATAATCCTGGGCGTCGAGTTGCAATAGCATCACTTCCAGAGTGGCAATCTCTGCGGTCAGGCGTTCCTGGTCGAGTTTCCGAATCATCAGTAATTTAAGCCGTTCACGTAGGTCGCTGTGTCTGCGTCGTCCTGGGACAGCGCCAATGGTACCTCTAACAGCCCCTTCCAAGACCAGTCTCTTCGATGCGAAAAGAGCCCAAACCAATACCGTGCCTGCATGGCAACAAAACGCGGGCCAAACTCGAAATTTACAAAATACGGATCACAGAAAAATCTCGTCTTCGCCCTAGGCGGCTGGAAAACGTCTGGATGGGCCGTAATCACGGCCTGAAGATGCAATGGAGTAGGACAATTCGCCGGCGCCTTGCAGAACGTAACCAGGTCCACATCTTTCGGGTCTCGACTTTCGATGCGCTCTATAGCTTCCAGATAGCTGCCGGAGAGCCACTGAAATCCGTTCACAAAGCCTAGTTGGGCTAGCTGCTTTCGATATTCCAGCAGCCCCTTGAGAATTGTGACACGGACCGCAGAAGTGCAAAAGACTGAGGCCAGTTCTCGAAGTGTGCAGGGGTAAGGACTCATCGCGTTCATCGCGGCGGGATCGCCGCCCACGTATGGAGGTAAGAGGCCAGACGTATTCAGCGGCGGGATGCCAAGGGGCGGCGCAGCGGGCGGTGGGACAGGGGTAGCCATAAGCCGACTCGGAAACACCCTTTCACAAACCGGGTAAGGTAGCTGGAAGTGACCATGTAATACACGATAATCTTACCCCGCCCGGGTCGAGCGTACCGACTTTGACCTTGCCTAGAAGCGAATCGAGCAATGCCCAATTTGGGCTCGCGCCTTCCGCCAAAACAATTTTTGTGGGCAAGAACCAATGCGAATTGATGGCAGACCGTATGCCGAACTGAATTGCATCTTGTTTCTGTACCTCGTGCGTTAACTCCCCGTGCTTTTCGCGTCTACAGAGACACTTTGCGCTGAAATTTCCTTCCCTGTACCTCTAAGCCTCGCGAAGTCACCCCGGGGCTTGTAAATAACCACCCCCGTTACTTCCAAGTTGCCCGTTGTCCAGGTATATTTGCCGCCGTCGGTGTGAAGATCTGGAGTGGACCCAATGAGCCCGGGGTGTCACCGAGTACTCCAGAAGGTTCCGGCGCAATATACTCAACTACCATGATTCCCATCTTCGCCTAATGGCTGAACAACTTTCTCGAAAGAAGCTATACGATCTCGTCTGGTCTGAACCGATGAGAAATCTCTCCGCACGCTTCGGAATCTCCGACGTCGCACTAAAGAAGACATGCGCACGGGCAGGAATCCCTACCCCAGACCGCGGCTATTGGGCAAAGAAAGAAGCGGGAAAGAAGACGTTTCAGGCAGTACTCCCGATGCGTCCCCCTGGGATGGATGATGAGGTCTCAATCGCGAGTGGAGGTAATGGTTCGTACCAATACTGGAACGAGGAGGAGATTCTTGGCTTCGTTGGCGCTCCTCCACAATTTGCCGAGTCGATCGAGACAGTGCGGGCACGCATCGCTGAAACCGTTGAGCACGTGGCTGTCCCGCATAAAGTCCGGACTTGGCACCCCACGATTGATCGTCTCCTCAAAGAGGATGAGAAACGCCGAGAGTAGCAGTTAACCGATCCTTATCCAATGTCGTGGGACAAACCCATGTTCGACACACCGTTCGAACGGCGTCGTCTTCGCGTCCTGAACAGTCTGTTCCTCGCAGTCGCTAGGATGAACGGCAAACCATCGGTCTACGGTCGCGAAGCGCGGGAAATTCGGATTTCCTTTTTTCATCAGCATCTTCATCTCACTCTCGACAGACCCAAGAGATCAAATCGCCATGCGCAAGTCCTGAACACAATCGGAGAATCCAGCGATATGAGATTGTGCCTGTCTATTCTCGGGGGTTGGGGGTCTGAAACAGTGCTAGCTTTTTGGCAGGATGAGGACGCTCAGAAGCTCGAAATGCGCATGACGGACGTCGCGGTCCAGGCCATCCTGACGGCTGAGATCCAGCATCGCGAAAACGCTTTGCGTCAGTATCAATGGCGCGTTCAACGGAAGGCCGAACTTGAAGAGGAACAGCGCAAACGGAAGCTCGAAGCGGAGCACGCAGAGAAAGAACGGCAGAAGCGCATCGAGCAGGCTCGAATTAACCGGCTTCTCCGGGATGCGGCAGCATTTCAGCAGGCTGGCGAGATAAGGAAGTACGTCGAGGCAATCCGACTAGCGAAGGAACGCGACAGTTCCTCTTCGATGGATGAGGTCGAACAATGGAGCAAATGGGCGTTGGCGCAAGCCGACCGGATCGATCCGGCTATCGGTGGGCGGTTCTTGAAGACAATGCAGGATGAGGACGCAAGCTAGGTAATTTAGGACGGACTTCCCGCTACCGTCGCAAATCTTCCTCCGTGATGGCAGCGCTGAACTGGTCAGTAACTGACAACCGTAGAAATAGGCTACCTCTGCCACCACCTGGTAATTATAGTCAGCGACAGGAATCGCTAACTTGCGTCGTTGATCAGTTCTTTCCGGCTCTTTGCCGTCCAGCACTCAATGAAAACCACTCAAAAAGTTCCCCCGCAGCGCCGTGTGGCTCTCCGTCCGCAATCATCCAACTTGGATAGTGGAGATTCCACTCGCTTGGCATCAGAAGCCTATTGTACCGGATATGTCCGTAATGCGTGCTAACCAGGCACTTGCACGAACATTTGTGCATTGGTAGGCTCTGCACCTATGAGAGCAAAAGTAATCGGTTGCTGCCTGCTTCTAATTTTGCTCTTGATGTTTTTGATTTTCAGGGTGGCAAAGTCCCCGCGACTTGTCAACGCAGCCGAAGAGCAGGCGCTTATCATCACGATTCCTCTTCACTCAGGCAAGACGGGCAATGCTGACGAACTCAAACGGCTATACGCCTTGGAGGACCAACTCATTGTTTCCATTAAAGAGTCGGGGGCGGGAGAATATGATGGCAATGAGATTGGAGAAGGAGTCTTCACGATTTACATATACGGCCCGAGCGCAGAACGTCTCTTCGCGGTGGTTCGACCGATTTTAAAAAAGTTCCGGCCATCGACTGGTTCGTTCCTAATCAAGCGCTATGGCAAACCTGGCTCAAAACAAGACCGGGTTGCTATAGACGGTGACGATACTCCTCCAAAATAGCTGTAAGGCACTATCCTGCTTGCCAAAAGCCCCTGTCCGGTAACGCGACTTAGCAGGAGTTGGCCGGATACGACTAATCAACGGAAGCACTGCGCAGGTTCGTAGTCTTACGCAGTTTCCGTTCTATGTTGATGGCCTGGCCTAACTTGCGGTGAGCCTCTTGCGGGAATGGATGTCCCCATTTTTTCAGATAGGATTCTTCGCCCCATTCATCCAGAAGCTTCTGAAGCACGTTTTCTACTTGGGAGCTGAAGTGCAAGAGATCATCATCTCCAGAAAAAATCGCTTGCTGCTCGTTGTTCAGGAATACTTCCACTGCGCAGCGGACGCCCGCACGACGAAACTTCCAACAAAATTGGCCAGGCTCTTCTTCCCAGATGCATTCGGCGCCTTCACTTGTGAAAAGGCTTTGAACAGCATCCACGAAATCGCGCAAAGCGTCGCAGAGGTACGAAGCGGGGACGGAGACTTCGGCGTGCTCGTCACCGACTACAGCTACAGCCCAACCATGGCTTTGTAGTTGATAGTCAAACCGAATCACGGGACAACCAACTCCTAAAAAGAGATTCACCCGCACCCTGGGTGACGCAACGAGTCAGCCTAGCACCGAAATTGGCGGTTCCCAACTCCAGGTAAACGCGGTTTCGGACAACTGAAGTCCTGGTCCGGTTACGCGAACTTATCCGGAGCAACCTACGGCCCAGAAGGTTGAGAGGCGTTCCAAGAACGATTGCGGTCCACGCGTCTCCACGCCGAAGAGATTTTTGCTTGGTCGAAGGAGCCGACGCCATCAGCGAATCAGACCGATCAGCTCGAAGTTCTCAGCTCCTTCATATAATTCCGAATGACGTCTCGACCTTTTTCATTGCAATATTCGTTAGGACTGTCGGGAGGAAATTCTTGGCTCAGATTCGCACACCTTATTCGAATCTTATCTAGATACTCGTCATCGAATGACATTCCTAAAGTAAAGCCGTCCCAAGCCAACGATCTACCCTTACCATCCAGAAAATCTTCTAGGATTTGTGCTACTTCCCTGTTGCTCAGCTTATATTTCTTGATCCACGGAGTCATGTACTTGATGTGTTCCTTTTTCGTTTTATCAAACGGTCCGGCCAATCTACAGTATCAGCGCCATTTTGAATCGGCAATCTGGAGCAAGTCCTGATTAACGCGTTACCGGAGAAGTGAAATCTTGCCAAAACTACGTGTCCGGTAACGCGATTTATCAGGAGTTGGCCCGACTAGGGAGGATGGCTGAACTTTGTATGCCAGTTTGCGTAACACTCTACGTATGAGAATGCGCCAGAGTGGAATCGTCTTTACTGTCGTTCTGTTTGCCCTGGGATATATAGGTGCGGGACTCTTCTACGGATACTTGCTCGGGTTTGATTCACAGGCTCACTTGACCTGTCCGGTCTGTCCCAACATCAGTAGCAGCGGAGTCCCTTTGCAGAAGTTTCTGGTCCGGACTATTGTCCTCGGCACGTTAAACGCACTCTTTTTCCTCGGTATCGCATGGATTCTCCGGGGTCTGATTGCAATTGCGGGAAAGATAAGGAGAGCTTCCCGGGTCGAACGATGACTAGAATGAACATGTCCGGTAAGACTTATCAGGAGTTAGAAGGCTGGAGTTAGCGCGAACTCAACGGTGGTATAAGTTTAAGCGTGGAGGATTCTGACTGATGGGCACGCGACTCTTGTCGTTCTGGTTTCTTCTGCTCTTCGCGCCAGCTCCTGTCTTGGCATGCTCATGTAGCATGCCAGGTCCCGCCCCCTGCCGCGATCTGAGTCCAAGCGCCGTACTTTTCGTTGGAACGGTACTGCATATAGACAACCCTCCTTCCGATGATGGTATGGGAGGGGGCGAGGCGCATTACAGGTTCCGCATAGATGACAGGCTGGCCGGAACACAGGACCCGGAGATAGACATCTATTCGGGCCGTGGCGGGGCTGACTGCAGCTACCATTTTCAACAAGGCCAACAATATTTGGTGTCGCCGTACAAAAATACCGACGGTCGTTTGTTCGCTACGATCTGTAGTATTACGCGCCCGATTGAGCTGGCTCAGGCACTCCTTCCGGAATTGCAGGCAATGCGAGACCATCAACGCGTTGCATCGCTTTATGGCGTTCTAAGAAGCGCGGAGGAGCCCTACGGGTCTGTCACGGACGACATACTAGGAAAGCCGATGCCCAATATTAACGTTGAACTTCGGTCCGAAGACCGCGTGTTTGGCGCCAAAACTGACTCGAATGGTGCCTACGCATTCTATGATGTACCGACCGGCGAATACCAAATCAGTGCCGAATTGCCGAAGAACGTAGAACTTGCCCAGATGATTCTGCATGAACCATTACCACCGATAAAATTGCCGGGACAGGCTTGCTATGAATATGACGTCGCAGCTTATCCGACGGGGAGCATTCGAGGGCGAGTCTTGGGCCCAGATGGCAGACCTTTAGTTTACGCCCCACTGGAATTGTACCGGCCCGAAAGATACCCGCCCAAGTATCCTGGCATGGCCTGGATGGAGTCGCAGCAAAAGAGCGAGTCCGGGTACTTCCAGTTCAATCACGTCGGGCCGGGTGATTACATCATCGTGTACAACGCAAGAGGACAAGTTACTCCCGACAATCCGTTCCCGCGCTCTTTCTATCCTGGTGTCTCTGATGTGAGCCTGGCGGGGCAAATTCATGTTGGGCCTGGTGAAAAAGTAGAGAGCGCAGACATCCATTTAGGAAAAGCAAAGCCTACTCGTGTCATCAAAATCCGCTTGATTGCCGCGACCGGCAAGCTTCCAGACATTCATTATGTGGACGCAAAAGGCGACGATGGATTTTCACCGGCTGAAGACGAAATCTCCCCCGCTGTATACGAAATTTCCTTATTCACGGATGTGCGATACAAAGTGCATGCTGAAGGCTACTGCTCTACAACCAACACGGAATCTCAGACCGACTCTATTGAAATTGAAGGCGGCGATAACCAGCTAACTGAAATCACGCTCGTGTTTGCAGGACCTGGTTGCGGTAACTGAGGTATTAACGCCGAAATTGGAAAAGTAGAATCGCGAAAAAGCACATGTCCGGTTTCGCGACAAATCGGGAGTTGACCCGCAATCCTGCGATAGAATCTTGACAGCAGAGGGAAAAATCAAATTCCAGTCATGTTTCTGCGTTTCGTTGTCCCTGAAATCGACGAGGATTCTGAGCGGGAACTCGGTGTGTTCCAAGCAATTCACAAACTGCGTAAGCGTGGGATACTTTCTGACTACGAAGAGGAACAGGACGACCTGATTGGCCGATGGTTCGACCAACATCTCGCAAAACCTACTCGTTTTACAGCTGCTAAGCCACCGTTCTACCGTAAGAAAAGCAGGGCGATTTCGTGGTTCAAAGACACTGCTCACGAACACCTCGCCCGTGTCAGGTCAGTGGTCGCTATTCTTCAGAATCATGGGGTATCTGTTCGGATGCTGAAGACCAACCGAATCGGATACGTGGTATACGAGGACGAATACCAAATCGTGGCGGAACCATTCAGGGGAGAGAAACACTAATCAACGGACGCGGTTATCGGGCAAGTGCTACTGGCAGTCTCTACAGATTCAGCCCAATTAGCTCATTACCGACGTAATTTACCCACATCGGGTCCTGGTTTGCCACGAGGCCAGCGAATTCGCCCGGCAAACGCTGAACGATTGAAGTTTCAGGATGACTTGGGTCGTACCGGACTGTAACGCGAACTCCGTCCAGCCTGTGTTGAAGTTCAGACGCTTTTTCTTCTGACCCGACGACGATTACGAATAGACCTACGTACCGACTGCCATTTACAGAGTAGACGTATCCAAAGACGCTCCGATACACCAACGCAACATATTTGCTCGGCCCCCCTCGACCAATCTGCCCTCTTTGAACTGTCGCATCTGTTATTGGCCAATTAGCACTCCTCCATTTTCTGAAAAAGTATCGGACGGAGGCGGCCACAGAAAAGAGAGCAATTGCGGCCAGAATCCAAGAAAACACAACCTCAAATAATGACGTGTGGCCCACCGATTCAGTCTATCGGTATGGCAGCACATGCACCGCATTCCTAAGTGCAAGCGTGTCTAGCTCACAAACACAGCCAGTCTACTGTCATCGGGATTCTCGACGAAGGTCCTGGTAAACGC
>Ga0210403_10000292_pt1 | contig 55197 bp, 41 predicted proteins | sample IncBWC19MmetaG_FD_150863 | JGI IMG/M metagenome (GOLD analysis project Ga0210403, IMG submission 150863) | Forest soil microbial communities from Barre Woods Harvard Forest LTER site, Petersham, Massachusetts, United States - Inc-BW-C-19-M | ecosystem: Environmental > Terrestrial > Soil >...
ATCCGGCCGACGGCAAGGAAGATGCTTCCGACCTGATCGAGCTCTGCGAGGCGCTGCTGTCGGGCCGGGGTGAAGCTACGGGCACCGCGATGGCGCGTGAGGTGCTCGACCGCTATCACGATCTCGACGATGACGGCCGGCGGAGCTTCTTCGAGGGCTTGGCGCGCAATTTCGGGCCGGACCGGGAAAAGCTCGCCGAGGCCATCAGCGCCTGGCAGGCACAGCCGGGCGACGGCAATGGCAGCAGTCTGCACTTTGCATCGGAACCGCGGCGGCAGGAGCTGATCCGCCGGCTGAACCGGGCGCCGGGCGGTACCGCCGACCTGGTGGCCATGCGTTCCGACCTGCTCACTCAGATGGATGGCCGCAAGGACCTCGCCGCGCTCGACCGCGATGTCGTCCACCTGCTCGGCTCGTGGTTCAACAGGGGGTTTCTCGTGCTGCGCAGGATAGACTGGTCGACACCGGCTAACATCCTCGAGCAGATCATCCGCTATGAAGCCGTGCACGAGATCCGCGATTGGGACGATTTGCGCCGCCGCATCGATCCCATCGACCGCCGCTGCTATGCCTTCTTCCATCCCGCGCTCGCCGACGCACCCTTGATCTTCGTCGAGGTGGCGCTGACCGAGACGATTCCTGGCGCGATCGCGCCGCTGCTTGCGGTGAACCGGCAGCCGGTCCCGACCGAGCGGGCGCGCACCGCGGTGTTTTATTCGATCTCCAACACCCAGCGCGGGCTGGGCGGCATCTCCTTCGGCAATTTCCTGATCAAGCAGGTGGTCGAGGAATTGCGCCGCGAATTGCCGAAGCTCGATACTTTCGTGACGCTTTCGCCGGTGCCCGGCTTCATGCAATGGCTGCAGCAGGCCGACGACGCGCCGGTGTCGAACGAGGAACGCGAGCTGCTGAAACGCCTCGACGAACCGAAATGGTTCGAGAACGAGGAGGCGACCTCGCAACTGCGCGCCGTGATCGAGCCGCTCGCCGCGCATTATTTCCTCAAAGCCCGCACGCCGAAGGGACGCGTCATCGATTCCGTCGCCCGCTTCCATCTCGGCAATGGCGCACGCCTGGAGCGCATCAACTGGCTCGGCGACCTCTCGCTCAAGGGCTTGCGCGAGTCCGCCGGCATCATGGTGAACTACCTCTACCGCCTCGAAGACATCGAGAAGAACCACGAGACCTATGCCAATGACGGCGAGGTCGTGGCTTCCAGCGCGGTGAAGAAGCTGTTGAAGACCGAGGGCCGCAGGCTGCTCGACATGCGGCTCGGTTAGGCCGCGGATTCCGGCGCACACTCGCAACTGATCTGCCTGTCGGTGGCTCTCATGTGAGGTCGGCTTCCGGGATGTCCCGCAACAGCCGATCTTGCAAAGGCCTCAGACGTTCGGCATAGCTCCGCCATTTGCCCACGGAGGACGCGTAGATGGGACGTCGCACTTGAACGGCACTTGCCGTGGCCGAGGGAACCGAGCTTTCATTGAACCGCAGCACATCGTCATCCCAGGCTAATCCAATAAAATCAATCATCTTGCGACTCGCAGCCGCCTGATCGTTCACAATGTCCTCGTAGTTGATCTCAAGCAGCGCGTGTTTTGGCAAAACGGTCCTCCAGTGCTCCGACAACCGGCGGAATGCCAGATAATATTCGGCGACTTCGATCTGGTCGTAGGAGAAGGCAAACTTGTTGTGGAAGAGGGCCTTGTACATGGCCCAGCAAGCATCCATTGGGCGTCGCTGGACCAGAATTATTTTCGCAGCCGGCAACGCCGCATGAATGAGGCCACAATAAAGATAATTTTCGAGGGTCTTGTCGACGAAACGCACGTGCGGCGGTTGGCGCAACGCCGTCGCGGCCTGCAGATAACTCTGTCCAAGCCTGGCCGGGTCGCAGCGTGTATCACCGTTGACGGTGGTGCGGCGGAGCTCGGCTGCGAACGCACCGGTTTCGCCCACCGAGCTCATCGCGGGGTGGCTGGCGAGGATGCGCTCGACCAGCGTTGTCCCAGTACGCGGAAGCCCGGTCACAAACACTGGCGCCGTGGAGAAGTTGCCCGCTGGAGCCGCATCGACCCAGTTCTTCGTATGGGATCGGATGATCTGTTCGATCTCGGCAGTGCCTTCGCCGCTCTCACCAATCAGCCGCCGCTGCAACTTGCATCCCGCGTCGACATGATCGAAGGCGCGCTCATAGAGTTCAAGATCATCGCACTCCTTGCCGAGTCCGAAGCGGATCATGACCTCGCTTTGCGGGGAGAGTTTTCCATCCGAAATGACGGCCTCCATCTAGGCGATGTCATTGCGGCCAGCGGTCTGGATGCGCAAATCTGAGCGCAAGTAATAGGCAAGGCCGTAGCCCCGATCGATGTCGAGCACTGCGTCGCAATGCGCTTCCGCCTCCTCGAACGCGCCGATCATGCGCTCCGTCGCGGCAAGGTTGAACAGATATTGGGGCGTGTCGGCCCGGCGTGCGACGGCGCGAAGAAAAAGGCCCCTGGCCCGATCGTGAAACCCAAGCAGACCCAGGATCGCGCCAAGAGCGTCAATCTCCTCTGGAGCCGTACCCACACTAGCCTGGGCAAGCTCGGCAGCTTCAAGCGCCTGTCGGACATTGCCTGTCAGGAACAGGCATTTGGCGCGAAGGATGAGCGGAATGGGCCTGCCGTTCGAAAGCGCGATCGCACGTTCAGCGCAGACGATTGCAGCGTCTGGACGGCCGCGCTGCAGTGCAGTTTCCGCCAGCAATGACCACGCTGTCCAATCGTTGGCGTCTCGCGCAAGGATTTGAGCACAGATCAACTCCGTCGCTGCAACATCCCCACCGACAAACGCTCGCCTCGCCGCCTCGATTGTCGGCGGCGGACGTCGATGCGGGCTTGCCGTGTTCATCAGACAGGCTCCTGATGACGCCGGAGGGTCACAAGGCAAGGCGCCTCGGGACCGAAACAGCCCCAAGGCGCCGGCGGCGTAATGCCCTGATTAGTGATCGCGGTGGTCGAAGTCGAAGCTGGCAAAGAGGTCGCCGAGCGCCGGACGGTTTTTCGGGACGTATGGATTGTCCTCCGACGTCATCGGATTAGGCAGATTGTCGCGGCTTCGATCCGAAATCCTCGGCAAGTCCCAATTCCGCTCGATGAATTTGATGATCGAAGCGTGATCGGTGTATTCATGCGATACCCGACCGCCACCGGAATATTTCGAGACCACCACCATCGGAATCCGGGTGCCGTCGCCGAAATAATCGAGCGGCTGAACATAGCCGGAGTCGTAGTAGCCGCCGCCCTCGTCGGTGGTGACGAGGATTGCGGTGGACTCCCACAACTCCTCCTTGGACTGCACCTGCTCGATGATCCGACGGGCGAAGGATTCGAACAGGCTCAATTTCGAGGAGGCCGGGTGACCGTCGTTGAACGTCGAAGGCTTCACCCAGGATACCGCCGGAAGCTTGCCGTCGGCGATCGCATCGTAGAGATCAAGCGTATCCTTCAGATGCGCGTCGCGCTGCGCCTGATGGGTCATGATCGACGCCGAGTAAAGGAACGGATTACAGATGTTGCAATAGAGATAGGCAACTGGATCGAGCGACCCGAAATTTGCGCCGAGCCCGGGCGCCGTCTTGAAGTCGTTCCAACGTTCGCCGAAATAAGCCCATGACACCTGCTTGCCGTTGAGCACGTCACCGATGTGCCGCTGCTTGATCACCGGCGGCAAGGTGAAGGCACCGTTGTTGATCGGGTCCTGGGCGCCGCTGCCGATATAGGCAGGAACGTAGTTGTTCAAGAGATAGTAGTGGTTAGGCGCGCAATTCGGCGACACATGAACGGCGTTCAGGTAATAGACGATCGCTCCTACACCCGGCTGGGTCGAGTCGGAGCAGTTGGTGTAGCTGCCACCGCTATAGCCGTCATTGGAATACCAGTTGTTGGTTTCCGGCGCAGGATTCGGATTTTCAATTTCATTGACGAAGACCTGCGGATTCGAGCCGGGCTTGAGGACATGGTCTGGCGTTGCCGGATCGCCATTGGTGTCGGAGTACCAAAGCGCATCGGCATAGCCAAACATCATCTGGTTGGCGAAAGTGCCGCCCATCACCGGCTGGTGGTAATTGTCGAGCAGTGTGAATTCGCGGGCGAGCTTCGTGAGGTAGGGCGCATCTCCCTTCGCGACATTGAAGAAGCCCATCGCGATGTTGCCTTCCTTGAGCAGAGGAACCGGCGGCGTCGACGGCGGTGGCGCGCCGTTGCTGCCGGCTGCGACGGTTTCCTCAACCCATGGGAACAGATCTGCCTGGCATCCGCTTGGATTGCGTTGGGACGCCTGCGCGGCATCGCAATCCAGCTGTTGCCACATCTGATAGAAGCGATGTACCGGGCTGCCGCCATAGGTATCATAGAGACTCTGGCCATTCGCAGTCACCAGTGGATAGGGCCCCTTCGGCAGGTTGGCGCTGTCCTTGATTCTTGTGTCGGGTGATCCGCCCGGCAGACCGGTCGCCCCTTCCGTAAGCAGCGACAGATCCTGTGGGCGCAGCCCGTAATCGGCCTGCTTTGCCAGTTGCAAGGTCGCCATGCAGCCAGGGCCGTTGAGCGCCGCCGTGTTGACGGCGTTATAGCAGGCCTGCGGCGCGTAGGAGGTACCAGGCGGCTGAAGCATGTTGGTTTGCTGGTTGTACGGTTTCTTGTTGCCGGGATGGTTGGAATAGACGTTGAGATCTTCCGCGGCGAACTGGCTGGCCTTGGCATAGTTCGGGCCGGGCGTGCCATCGATGTCGACAATGCCCTTCGACAACAGATTGTCGACGGATTGGCCGTTACGCGGCACATAGGTCGCGAACACGTGGTCGAAGGTGCGGTTTTCACCCATGATGATGATCAAGTGCTTGATCGGGCTGTCGGTCCTTCGATCGTTGCCGCGCGATCCGCCCAAACTATCGGGGTCGGCCGCGCAGGCGTCATAGCTCATCAGCGCGAGAATTGCGGCGGTAACGACGGTGCGATCGCGTAGACGTGTTGTCAGCTGTTTGAGCATGGGAGCCCTCGTCGGAAAAGGTTGTGGGGAAAGCCTTCGATGGCAAGCAGGGGTTGCAGGCTAGGCGGCTTTGATGACAGGTTTGCTGCAAGTCCATGTCACATGAAAAAAGCAACGATTTGCTTCTGCAAAGCCACGCGTTGCAGTGGACGTTGCCCGCCTGCCACACAGTCAACAACGCAGGCGCAAGACGCTGGAGCTCTGTTTTGGCGCAGCCGATCCGCTTCCACCTTCGCTGGTCGAGCTGCGCCGGACTTGGTCGCTTTGCTCATGCATGCCTGATCGTGTTGAATCGCCTCTCGAAACGGCGACACGGCTATGACGCGCCTTTGACACCAATCGGCCGCAGGTTGCGTTGAAGCGGCCCTCGCAACCGGCGCCGGATCGGAATAACCTCGCCGCCGCATGATCGGATCAACCGGTCGGCGGATACATCGGGAGGATTTCATGACACGCGACGTGCGAGGCGCTCCGCAACCAGTGATTTCACGACGAACGTTCGCTCAGGGCATCGCGGCTGGCGCCGGTGCCGCCGTGCTTGGGACCAGTAGCGCGCTGGCCCAGCAGAGCAGCGAGGCGGCGCCGCCGACGACAATCACCACCCCGCCGCGCGATTTCGGCCCCACCGGGGCCCCAACCACCTATTTCTGGGATCCCGACATCATCGCGGTCGATCCGTCATTCAACGATCTCGCCCAGCCCAACACGTCGATCAAGCGTCTCTACACCGGATTGCTGTGGGCCGAAGGTCCGGCCTGGAGCGCGCAGGGCCGCTATCTCCTGTGGAGCGACATTCCCAACAACCGGCAGATGAGATGGTCGGAGGACGACGGTCGCGTCAGCGTGTTCCGCTCTCCATCCAACAACTCCAACGGCAACTCGTTCGACTTCAATGGCCGGCAGCTCTCCTGCGAGCATCTCACCCGACGGGTCGTGCGCTACGAGCACGACGGCACGGTTTCCGTGCTCGCCGAAAACTTCAACGGCAAGAAGCTCAACTCGCCCAACGATGTCGTGGCCCACCCCGACGGCAGCTACTGGTTTACCGATCCGCCCTATGGCGGCCAGCTTTACGAGGGCGAGCCGGACGCTCCGGGCGGCGCCAGCAATGCGGGCGGCAAGCTCAATCCACGAATCGGGCAGCCGGCCGGCTTCGTGCCCGGCAAGCGCGAGCTTCCAACCAACTGCTATCGCATCGATCCCAGTGGCCGGGTCGACATCGTGGTGACCGAGGACCAGGTGCCGGATCCCAACGGCCTCTGCTTCTCGCCCGACTTCAAGAAGCTGTACGTCGTCAGTACCGGCAAGGGACCAGGCGATACCGGAGCCGGCGGCAAGGGCGACGTGTCCGTGTTCGATGTTGGCGCCGACAACAAGCTCAGCAATCAGAAGCTGTTCAGCGACTTCATGGTTGACGGCGTGAAGTGCGGTCCGGACGGCGTGCGCTGCGATGTCAACGGCAATGTCTGGGCATCGAGCAATGCCGGGCGCCACGTGGGCTATAGCGGCGTAACGGTATGGACGCCGGACGGCAAGCTGATCGGCCGCATCCGCCTGCCCGAGGTGTGCGGCAACATCTGCTTCGGCGGCCCCAAGCGCAACCGCCTGTTCATGGCCGCGAGCCAGTCGCTCTACGCCGTGTATACCGCCACGCAAGGCGCGGGGCCGGGCTGACCCGTCCGCGATCGCGCGCTACGGCGAAGAAGGTGTCGGCATCAACTGTCGACACCTCCTTGCGCGCACGGCTCCAGATTGGGCAATGGGACCAGGCGATCTCCGATCCGAGAAAAAGCCCGCCGGCGATCTGCCGGCGGGCTTCGCCTCAGCGGAGGCAGTGCAACGCTCAGTGCGTGAAATCGCGGTCGTGATCGGCCATGTCCTTGACAAGGTCGATCAGCACCCTTGCACGATGGCCAAGGCCGTCTTCGGCACCCTCGTCGACCGGATGGTTGTGGAAGGCGGCGTCGTTCAGCACCGTCTTGATCTGACCGGCGAGCTCATCGCGCTTTGCGGTGACATCGCCGATCTGTTGCAGATAGCGCGCATAGACCTTGTCGGTCGCGGTGACCGAGCGGTTCGACCAGACGAGGCTGGCGCGGCCGAGCTCGCCCTTCGGCGCATTCAGCTGCTTGAACACGGTCGCGAGCTCGATGAAGTTCTCGCGCCTGTTGCGAATGCCCGAAGGCAGCGCATCGTCGCCCATGAATTCGGCGACGACACGACCTTCATGGACATAGTCGTCCACCAGGCCAACCAGCGCCATGACCGTCGGCCGCACGTCGGCGTGATCGGTGAACACGGCGTCGTCGCGGCCGAGCCGCCGCACGCCGGGTCCCACCATCGCAACCCAGGTGCGGGTGATCTCCTGCTGGAAGTCGCCGTGGTTCCAGGCAAAGCCGGGAGCCTCGCACACGGGCGTGGTCGGCACCGCGCAGCCGTTGTTGTTGCCGGTCTCGAAGAAGTAGTCGTCGTCGCCGAACATGGTGAGGGTCGGCGTGCGCTGCGGGCTATGGGTGACCATGTGCAGGAGCTTCATTTCGGCCCGGTCGGCCAGCAGCTTCGACAGCTTGTCGCTGTTGCCGGTGATCGGGCTGGTGGCGACCAGTGCGTCGAGATCGTGCTCCATGGTGCGGGTCGCGGCGTCGGTCGGCGCCGGGTTGCCGACAATGTACATGTTCGGGGCGTCGTCGCTGTGCACCGAGAACGCCGTGCTGTTCATCCGCTCCGAGAGCAGGACCTTGTCGATCGACACCTCGATCTCGCCGACATTCGCGTAAGTGCAAGGCGTCGCAACGCCGTTGCAGTTGGCCGGGCTCGGCTTGCCGCCGACGAAATGGTCGTTCTCGTCCGGCACGACGACGAACAGCGTGTTGCTCGCGTCGATGCCTTCCGCTTTGAGACGGCTGAAGAAGTTGCCAAAGGCCTGGTCGTAAGCCTTGAGCGCCGCGACATAGCCTGCCTCGCCCGGACCATAGGCATGGCCGCCGTTCGGGTTGCCGGCACCCGCATTCGGAACGTCCAGATGGTGCGGATCATGCGCATCGGCAACATAAGTGTAGACGACCGGAATGCCGGCTTCGAGCATTTTTGCGGCATAGCCCAGCGAGGCCGTGGCCGAAGGATCGAAGTCAGTGGGGAAGCCCGGCTTATTCGAGAAGGGATCGGTGATCACGATGCCATCGAGATCCGTCACCGGACCGCTCGGCGAGATCACCGGCTGAACGTTGATGTTGCCAAAAAGCGCGGAGAAACCGCTATAGCCGCCGGGCTCGTCGGGGAGAAGATCGGGCTTCGCGAAGGAGTTGCCGCACAGGGAGCTGCCCTTCGCGCAGTGAACCGCTACGCCTTCGTAATCCTGGGTCGCGGCCGTACTGGCGACGGACGAACCAAAGATGTTTGCGATGTCTGTCTTGTTTTCGATTGCCAGCCCATTCAAGGAGAAGGCGCCCACGTCGCAGCCGGCGCGGGTATAGGCGACCCACGGCGCCGGCGCGTTCTTTCCATTCTCGTTCACAAGGACGGGCAGGTTTTCGCCGGCTTCAGGATGGCTCTGCGCCGTGGTGGTGGTCCAGTAAACGAAGGAAGTCTGGAAAACGGCGGAGGAGTTGTCGGCCTTGTAGATCCCGAAACTGTTCGAGACCGGGCTGCCGTGACGATCGCCATAGACCCCCGTCAAGCCCGTGAGAATGTCGTCGGCCGTGTGGGAGATCAGCGGCGTAAAGTGATTGCCGCTGACGACACCGTTGCCCTGCAGGAAGCTCAGGAGGTTCGGCATCTGTTCGAGGTCGGACGGAACGTTCGGATTGTCGCGCCGCAGGTGCACGTTGTCGAATGTGATGTAAACCACCCGCTTGATCTTGTTGCCCGGCGAGTGGAGCTGGCAGGATGCCTGAAGCGGAGCGGCCGCTGCCTCAGCAGAGCCGGGCGCCATTGCAAGCGCGGCCCCGGCGAGCAGCGCCGATGCGACCAGGCTGCGACCGAAACGCGCGCAATTCGCGTTACCAATCAGGCCACGCGCCGGGTCAATTGGCGCGCTCAACGAAGCTCTTAATTTCTTCATCGTTTTCTCCCCATGTTCGGCGGGTGAAATAAAAAAAATGCCGACGAGAGCAGATTAGTTCGCGGCGTGTTGCGGCCAATTGACACGAAGGTGGCGTTTGAGGGGCAGCTACAAAAAACGATCTGTGTATTGCGTGCATGCCATTCCAATTGTCACGCCAGTGACAACTATGACAATCGGGCACGATACAAGTACGATAGCGGTCACAAAATCCGCCGGGCCGAACGCCTGCTCAATTCGCCGAGTTGACGGAGATCAAGGCGTCCGCGCCGAGGCCATCATCTGATGAGATGACAAAGGAGGGAGCGGGAATGTCCGTATCGGAAATCGCGCAACGCCATTTTGCTGCCGCCGTGAAGGAGGCCGAAGCCGCCGGTCTCGATCACGACGGTCTCTGCCGCGCACTGCTGGGCCTGCTCGTCTCGGAATATCTGAAGACCAGGGACGTCACAGACGTTCAGTCGGAACTACGCTTTGTGGCCGACAATTGCGATCCCGATACCGATTTCATGTTCATGCGGCCCTGAAGCGCGATGGGATCAGGATCTAGCACCATCGCGGCTTGGACTCTTGTTTGCGCATGATCTCCGCGCAAACGCCAAGCGTTTGTCGCGGGGGAAAACCGGTGTCCGCTTTTCCGGATCACGACACGCGAGTTGCGCCCCTCCCAGCCGCGGTTACAGGCTTCAACCATCTCCGCGCGGCGAGAGCCTATCGCTGCGGTCCCATCATGCGGTCGGAATTTTCCGCGCAAAGAACATGATGATGCAGGTTGGCAATCCACTGCCGGCCCGAGACCGTCAGGTTCAACAGCTTGATGCCGTCGCCGATATGCATGGAGACGGAATTCCAGAAGAACGAGGGATATCTGTCGATCAAATCCGCCGGCGACGAGTAGCCAAGCTGGCGGTTCAGTCCGGTTTCCTCGAATTCAAAGAACAGCGCATTGGCCTTCTTCGGATACATCGGATCGCCCAGCTGTCCGATCAGGTCGGCGGCCTGCACCAGTTTCGGCTCGAGCCCGACTGTTTCGACCGTGTGATCGATGCACGCAGGAAAACGGGTCATCTCGATTGCGTTTGCAATCCGTTTTGCATCCACGAGCGGCGAACTTCCCAGCCGCTCGATCGCGAACATCTTGGAGCGATCGACGTGATACGGCATCAGCGCGGCATCGGACGCCCCGCGCGGGAGGTGGATCCTCTTTTTTTCGTCGTTGATGACAAACTCGGTTTCGGTATCTCCGCTGAGGACGCCGCGCACATAGCCGATGTCGTGCAACAGGCAGGCGCAGATGAGATGGCTGTATTCGTCCGGCTCGATGCGATGGGAGAGCGAAAGACCCTGCAGCAGGTCGCGGCCGACCAGGGTCACGAGAAAGGTGTGCTCGAGATTGTGGTAGAGCGCGTCGCTCCGTCCGATGCATTCAATGGTGCTGCGCGCCAGCGATCCCAGTCGTTCGGCTATCTCGTCATAGGTGGGACCGAAGATCTTGCGAAAGTCCTTCGACAGGAATCTGCCCAGTTGCTTCGCCGCCGATGCCGTGATGGTCTTCACCGACATTCTCCGCATGACCGAACAACGCATGCGACGATATCATTTCGGCAGGTGGCTTCAACAGGCGGAGGGGATCGCGGCCGAATCCATGTGTCGGGTAAGCCGCACAAGACCATTCTCCGATACCTTCGATCGGAGCAAGTGCATTGCAGCGAAGTGGTCGATCGATTGCCTGCTACCGCTCGCCGGGCGCGGTGAAGAACTTCTCACCATAGGCGAAGCGATTGGGCTTGAGGAAGAAGCCGAGGATCACCGCGCCGTTCGGCGCCACCGCCTCGTGCTGGTTGCCGGCCGGGCGCCAGACGAACTGGCCGGGTCCGCATCTGCCCTCATGGTCCTCGAGCGAGCCCTCGATCACATAGGTCTGTTCGAGCGCGGTGTGCTCGTGCAGCGGCACGACGGCGCCGGGCGCGAGCTTGAACAGCGCCGTGGTAATGCCGCTGTCGTCGGTATAGAGCACCTTGATCTGGATCCCCGGAAACTTCGTGGCCTCCCAGGCCATGTTGGGCACATCAAGATAGTGCGCCGCACGCTCCGGCGGATTTTCCGGCTTGATGTCGGAGTGCACAAGCTTGCGTTCGGCTGCGGACATGACGACCTCCCTGGCAATCGGTTCTGGTTCCGACCAGCCTAGCACGCTGCGCGCTCATTCCGAACAGCTCAGCGTGCCAAACGGCGGGTTCGGGAAATTCCACTCGAAGCGTTTGCCGCCGAGCGTGATGCAGGTGCGCTTGTGCTCGCCTTTCGCCTCTCCGGATTCCGCCGCCGATGACGCCGGCGGCGAAAATTTTCGAGCGGACCAGGGCGTGGAGACCGCGCCGCCCAGGGTCGCGCCCAGAATAACGAGGCTACCAACCATCCATTGACCACGCGTCATGCGCACAACGCAGTCCTCTCGCTAGCCTGCTCGATCCCGTCATGCACCCGTGACGCGCCAGATGACGTCGCCGACATCGTCGGCCACCAGCAGCGAGCCGTCGGGACCGAGCGTCACCCCGACAGGCCGCCCGTAGGATTCCCGCTCGTCGGGCGCGAGGAAGCCCGAGAGGATATCGCGCGCCAGCCCCGAAGGGCGGCCGTTCTCGAACGGCACGAACACGACCTTGTAGCCCGACAGCGTCGAGCGATTCCAGGAGCCGTGCTGTCCGATCGCCATGCCGTCCGGAAAGCCCGGCAGGGTGCCTGAAGGCATCCAGCACAGGCCGAGCGAGGCGGTATGTCCGCCGAGCGCATAGTCCGGCGTAATGGCCTTCGCGACCATGGCCGGATCCTGCGGCACGCGATCGTCCACCGTCTGGCCCCAATAACAATAGGGCCAGCCGTAGAAACCGCCGTCGCGGACCGAGGTCAGGTAGTCGGGCGGCGTCTCGTCGCCGAGGCCGTCGCGCTCGTTGACGACGGTCCAGAGCACGCCGGTCTTTGGCTCGAAGGCGAGGCCCACGGCGTTGCGCAGGCCGCCCGCAAAGATGCGGCTGGTGCCGCTCGCGAGATCGAGCTCGTAGACGCAGGCCCGGCCTTCCTCCACCTCCATGCCGTCATCGGCAATATTGGTGAGCGAGCCGACGCCGGCATAGAGCTTCTTGCCATCGGCGCTCGGCAGCAGGCTCCTCGTCCAGTGCCCGGCCGGCTTGAACGTGACGAGTTTTTTCCCTTCCGCGGTGATGCGGTCGGTGCCCGCAGAGTATGGAAACGCCACCACGCCGTCGGTGTTGCCGACATAGAAGGTGTCGCCCACAAGCGCCATGCCGAACGGCTGGTTCAATCCTTCCATGAAGGTCCCGCGCGTCTCGGCGACGCCGTCGCCGTCCTTGTCGCGCAACAGCGTGATGCGGTTGGCGCTGACGCCGAGCGCATCCGCACGCCGCATCGTCGCCTGCATGGCATATTGGAACACGCTCCGCGGGGTTCCCGCGACCTGCGTCGCCTCGGCAATGAGGACGTCGCCATTGGGCAGCACCTCGATCCAGCGCGGATGTTCCAGGCCGGTCGCAAAGGCGTTGACCTTGAGGCCGGGTGCGGCGACAGGCAGTTGCCCGTTGTGCCATCCCCTTGCCGTCGGCATCTTCAGCGTCGGGATCGCGCCTTGCGGCTTCGCCACCGGAATCTCCGGCGCGTTGCCCCAGGCCGGCTTGGGCTGTGCGCCCTGCATCTTGCGCCACGCCAGCGCGCCGGCCCCGACAAGCGCGACCACGCGCGCAAATAGGCTGGAAAAACTCATGCTATTCCCCTGTTAATCACGCACATTCCAACGACGCCGGCTTAGCGAACTCACCGGCGCCCGGAGCATTCGCACGGCGTCGATGACAGTAGTTATACGCTCTTCGCAATTGCAACCGAATCGGGGAGATTGCCTCGGCGCTTCAGAGCGCTTCCTCCCTGAAACTTGTGCCCGCCCGGTCGGCGGGCTTTCTTTCACGCCGCCAGGGCCTTCATCTCGGCATAGAGATCGGACTTGCCTTCGAAGCCGATGCCCGGGAGATCGGGCATGGTGATGTGGCCGTTCTCGACGCGGACACCATCAGGGAAACCGCCATAGGGCTGGAACAGGTCGGGATAGCTCTCATTGCCGCCGAGCCCGAGGCCTGCAGCGATATTCAGCGACATCTGATGCCCGCCATGCGGGATGCAGCGGCTCGGCGACCAGCCGTGCGTATCAAGCACTTGCAGCGTGCGCTGATATTCGCACAGGCCATAGGACAGCGCGCAATCGAATTGCAGCCAGTCGCGATCGGGCCGCATGCCGCCATAGCGGATCAGGTTTCGCGCATCCTGATGGCTGAACAGGTTTTCGCCGGTTGCCATCGGCGCCGGATAGAACTCCGCGAGTGCGGCCTGCAACGCGTAATCGAGCGGATCGCCGGCCTCTTCGTACCAGAACAGCGGATAATCCCGCAGCATCTTGGCGTAGGCAATTGCGGTCTCGAGATCAAAACGCCCGTTGGCGTCGACGGCGAGCTGCGCGTCGTTGCCGATCTCGTTGAGCACCGCCTCGATGCGTTCGCGGTCTTCGCCGATCGGCGCGCCGCCGATCTTCATCTTCACGACATTGTAGCCGCGGTCGAGATAGCCGCGCATTTCGCTGCGCAGCATCGAGAGATCCTTGCCGGGATAGTAATAGCCGCCGGCGGCATAGACGAAGACGCGCGGGTTCGCCGTGCGCTTGTGGCGCTCGGCGAGCAGCCGGAACAGCGGCTTTCCGGCGATCTTCGCCACCGCGTCCCACACCGCCATGTCGATGGTGCCGACCGCGACCGAGCGCTCGCCGTGGCCGCCCGGCTTCTCGTTCGACATCATGATGGCCCACGCCTTGTCCGGATCGAGATTGTCGCCGGCCTCGTTGAGCAGCGATTTGGGATCGGCCTCCATCAGCCGCGGCGCAAAGCGCTCGCGGATCAGCCCGCCCTGCCCGTAGCGGCCGTTCGAATTGAAGCCGTAGCCGACCACGCGCTTGCCGTCGCGCTTGGCGTCGGTCACGACGGCAACCAGGCTCGTCGTCATCTTGGTGAAATCGATGTAGGCGTTGCGGATCGGCGAAGAGATCGGCTTTGTGACTTCGCAGACGTCGACGATGCGGATGGACATGTGGCTGGCTCTTGTTGTTGTCGTCATTGCGAGCGAAGCGAAGCAATCCATGGCACGGCAAGCGGAAGAATGGATTGCTTCGTCGCTTGCGCTCCTCGCAATGACGGTGAGGGCTATTTCTTGTCCCGAAAATACGGCTCGACCGGGCCGTGCACCTTGATCGTCAGCGGATTGCCGTGGCGGTCCTTGGCATTGCCTGCGGTCACGCGCACCCAGCCCTCGCTGATACAATATTCCTCGACATTGGTCTTCTCGACGCCCTTGAAGCGGATGCCGACGTCGCGCGCCAGGACCTGCTCATTATAGTACGGGCTGCGCGGATCGACCGACAGACGGTCGGGCAACTGGTCACTCTCTACTTCGCTTTTCTCGTTCACAGCAGGGCCTCGATGTCTTTCTTCAATCCCAGCGGGGTCGCGGTCGGCGCGTGGCGGGCGACCACCTTGCCGGAGCGGTCGACCAGGAATTTGGTGAAATTCCATTTGATGGATGAACCGAGCAAGCCGGTCCTTGCCTTCTTCAGGTAATTGTACAGCGGATGCGCGTTGGCGCCGTTGACGTCGATCTTTTCGAACATCGGAAAGCTCACGTCATATCTGCTGTCGCAGAACTCGGCGATCTGCCTGGCATCGCCCGGCTCCTGGCCGCCGAACTGGTTGCAGGGAAAGCCGAGCACCGCAAAGCCGCGCGGCTTGAGCTCGCGATGCAGCGCTTCCAGCCCTTCATACTGCGGGGTAAAGCCGCATTTGCTCGCGGTGTTGACGATCAGCAGCACCTGACCCTCGAATTGCTTCAGCGGCACATCATCGCCTGCGAGCGATTTGGCGGTGAACTCGTAGACACCTGACATCGTTCTCTCATATCTCTTGTTTGAGCATGATCTTTTCGGAAAACCGGTTTCCACTTTTCCGGATCATGCTCTAACCCACGGGATCGATCGGCGACGGCGGCACCCCGCCCGCCTCGATCGCCTCGCCAGCGAGAAGGCAAAGGTCCTCGCGGAAACGGCCCGCGACAACCTGCACGCCGACGGGAACCTTGCCGACCAGTCCCGTGGAGACGGTTAGCCCAGGCAGGCCCATGAAGGGAATAGCGATTTGCGTCAGCTGCGCGCGCCAGACCCGCGCAAAGGACGCATCGTCCTTGCGGTCGAGATGGTCGGGGAATGGCAATTCGCCGGAGACCGGCATCACCAGCACCGCATATTTCTCCAGCAGCATGATCCATTCGCGCGCCAGCGTCGCGCGGCGGGTCAGCGCCTTGGAGAAATCGGCCTGGTCGAACGGCGTCACCTTGGAGCGGTTGCCGCGCAGGCAGGCGAGCGCGCCGGGGTCACCTTCCTTTTCGGCGGTCGCGAGCTGCGCTTCATAGAGATCGCCGAGCCAGAGTTTGGTTTGCCACTCGGCGGCTTCGCGCAGTGGCGGCGTGTTCGGAATTTCCTCCACCGTCCAGCCAGCGCGCTTCAGCCGCTCGCCGGCATCGGCGACCGCGGCCTTCACTTCGGGCACGGGGTCGAGACCGTCGGGGTTGATGCAGACCGCCGCGCGCTTTTCCATCGCAGGTCCCTCGAGCGGCGCCGGCACCCACCAGGGATCGCGCGCATCTCTCGCCGACATTGCGGCGAGCGAGATGCGCAGGTCCTTGATGGTGCGCGCCAGCGGGCCGGAGACCGCGCTGATCTGCGGGCCGATGGTGCGCTCCGGCAGGCATGGGTTGAAGGCCGCGATGCGGCCGAGCGTCGGGCGCAGGCCATGCACGCCGCAGGCGTAAGCGGGATAGCGGATCGAGCCTGCAATGTCGGTGCCGTGCGCGATATGGCCGATGCCGGCGGCGACCGCAGCACCCGCGCCGCCGGACGAACCACCCGGCGTGATCGATGAGTCGCGCGGATTCCTGGTGTCGCCGTGGATGAGGTTGGTGGTGAACCAGCGGTAGGAAAAGGCCGGGCAGTTGGTGCGACCGAGGATGATGGCGCCGGCCTTGCGGAAATTGTCGATGACCGGGCCGCCGACGGTTGCGATCGCGTCGCGCTGCAGCGTCAAGCCATTGGTGGTGGCAAAGCCTTCCTGGTCGATATTGACCTTCACCGTGACCGGCACGCCCGCGAGTATACCGGGATCCTCACCCCGCGCGATCGCGGCGTCGACGGACGCCGCCTGCTTCACCACATCGTCGGGCTTGTGATCGACCACGGCGTTGATCTTGGGATTGACGGCATCGAGCCGCGCCAGCGCGGAAGTGGCGGCCTCTTTGGCCGATACCTTCTTCGATTTGACGAGGGCTACGAGGTCGGCGGCCGGCAGGCGCCAGAGGTCGGTCATAAGCAACTCCATGTTACGGCCGACTTGTAGCGCCAGCTGGGCAGCGTGACCAGCCAGCCACTCGCGGATCTGTCCCTTCTCCCCTTGTGGGAGAAGGTGGCGCGGACGACAGTCCGCGACGGATGAGGGGTCTCTATCCGCGGACACCACCGAAAGAAGAGCGAGAGATATTAGCTTGCGGAGACAAACCCCTCACCCGGAGCACATCTTTCGATGCGCTCCGGCCTCTCCCACAAGGGGAGAGGCGCACCGGTCATGCCGCGCCTTGCTCAACATCGTCTCACCGAACGTGCGAAATATAATAGGCGAGATCGGGAATCTGGTCCGCCGTCACCGAGCCCATCACATCGGCCATGGTGCCGTCATAGCCGTGGCGGGTGTTGTCCTTGTATTCGCGCAGCGTCTTCGCGAGATAATCCTCGCGCTGGTCGGCGATGCGCGGGACATTGTCGGCGCCCGAGAAATCCCCGTTGTGGCAGGAATTGCAGTGATTCTGGGTGATGATCGCCAGCGCTTTCTGCATCCGGGCGGGGTCGGGCGCGTCGGTTGGCGGCTGCGGCTTCGGCAGCTTGGCGAGAAAATCGGAAAAGTTGTGAAGGTCGTCGTCGGTGAACGACTTCGTCACCTCGTTCATGGGATCGAAGGTGCGCAGCTTCTCGCGAAACATGAAGAGCTGGATCAGCGCATAAGGCGCCTGCTGGCCGCCGAGCGAGGGCGTGTTCTCGGTTGCGGACTGGCCATGCTCGCCGTGACAGGCAAAGCAGGTCACGGCGCGCTCTTCGATGGTTTCGGCGTGGAGAGAGGAGACAAGGAGCGCAAACGCAAAGGGTACGATTGTTTTTCTTTTTTGCATTTGCCTCACTCAACGCTTCTACATCACAGAGTTGTAGGGTGGGCAAAGGCGCACCGCGCCCGTGCCCACCGCCATCTTCTTTGTCCAAGACCGGTGGGCACGCTTCCGCCTTCGCTCGAGGAGCTACCGCGGACGCAGTCGCTTTGCCCACCCTCCGTTCTTCATTATTACTGCGCCGCCATCTTCGCCTTGCCGTAGCTGACGCGGTAGATGGCGCCGTTCCAGTCGTCGGAGATCAGGATCGAGCCGTCCTTCATCAAGAGCACGTCGTTCGGCCGGCCGATATATTTGTTGTCTTCGAGGAAGCCGGTGACGAGCGGCTCGATGTTCCTGACCTTGCCGTCCTTGTCGAGATGCACGACGACGACGTCGCCGCCGAACTTCTTGGAGCGGTTCCAGGAGCCGTGCCGCGCGACGATGATCGCGTTCCTGTAGCTCTTCGGGAACTGGTTGCCCGTATAGAAGCGCATGCCGAGCGAGGCGGAATGCGGTCCCATCAGGCCGGCCGGCGCCACGAACTCGCTGCAGGAATGGCCCCAGCCGAATTCGGGATCCGGGATATTGCCCTGATAGCAATAGGGTGCGCCGAAATCCTCGCCCTTTTTGGTGATGCGGTTGAGCTCGTCCTCGGGCACGTCCTCCGACAGCCAGTCGCGGCCGTTGTCGGTGAAGTACATCTGCTTGTTCTCGGGATTCCAGTCGAAGCCGACCGAGTTGCGCACACCGAGCGCATAGACTTCGGCGTTCGAACCGTCGAGGTCCATGCGGCGGATCTGGCCGTGCGCATCGTCATGCAGCACATTGTTGCCGGGCTGGCCGACCGGCACATAGAGCTTGTTGTCCGGCCCGACCGCGATGAACTTCCAGCCATGGGCCTCGTCCTTCGGCAGCTTGTCGTAGATGACCGTCGGCTTCGGCGGGTCGTCGAGGTGATCCTCGACATTGTCGATCTTGGAGACCTGCGAGAGCTCGGCGATGTAGAGCGTGCCGTTATGGAAGGCGACGCCGTTCGGCCGGTACAGGCCGGAGGCCAGCACCTTGACCTCGCGTTTGCCGTCCTTGTTGACGATGGCAGAGACCTTGTCGACCAGGCGCGAGCCGACGAACACCGTGCCCTTGTCGCCGAGCGCCATCTCGCGGGCGTTGGTCACGCCGGACGCGTAGACCTCGATGTTGAAGCCCTGCGGCACCTTCAGCTTGGCTACCGGCAGCTTGTCTGCTGCTGCCGCCAGCGGCGGCGCGACCTGCGGCCTGAGTTTTTGCGCGGCTTCATTGTCCGGTTGGCCGATCAGCGGCGAACCGGGCGGCAGCGGCGCTGCAGCCGGCGGGCTGGCCTGCTGCGCGTTGGCACCCAACGTCAATGCACCAAGAAAAACGCCGACAAGCCATAGGCTGCGCGGCGACATTTTTGCGATCATGTCGTCCTCCCCGTTAAAGGCGGTGGCCTTCATCCTCGCGCCGGGGCCCATCCCGGTGCGGGTGTGCCTTCCCGCTTTCACACTCTGTAAATTTTCCGCGATGCTGGCAATCGGAATCATCGACAAAGCTTGGTGATGCCTTCGCGCTGGAATCCTTCGCGCTGGAATAGAGGCGCCTTGCCGGTGTATCGGGCGGGCTGCAACGGTAACGGTGGTGTCAGTGCCTGGTCAGCGACGCGTCCGGCGGGTCGAGCAGGGCTTCCGCAAACGGGAACTCGAGCACGATCTCGCCCTCGGCATCGGTCACCTCGATGACCGCCTTGAGCAGCACGCCATCGGCGCCTTCGGTCTCCAGGAGTTCGAGGATCATGGCGCGCGCGACTTCCCAGGCCCGATCGGGGTCGCGCAATTCCTCACCCTCGGGATCGTCGATCAGCTCATCGCCGATCCGCGTGTTGAAAAAATATCTCGGCATGGCCAATCCAATGAGGGCAGCAGGGCGGAATTGGAAGCGGGGCATCTCTCACAAGTTCTTTATTTGGTGTCTCCCCCCAATACCAGCGTTCGCCCACCGCCTTCCCGCCCGGGAACAGGAATGAGGCCCTTGATCCCCTTCCGGTTTGGTCGGCCCACCCGGCGGCCGGTGGGCGAGCCTGCTGCGCTGCAACAAGGCACGCGCAGGTTTCATTATAAAAGATTTCACTGGCGAACTTTTCATCAACGGGTACTTTAATAGCGAGGGCGGAAGTTCGTCCCATTTGCAAGGAGAGCCAAAATGGCCTGGAAAGCACCGAAGATCGTCGAAGTGCCGTGCGGCATGGAAATCAACATGTATGTGAGCGCCACCCGCAAGTAAGCGGTTCGCGAACGTACGACGTTCAACGCAGGTGGACCTTCGGGCGTGACATGCTCCTGATAGACAAGGGGGCGTGGCCGGATCGAAGTCCACCTTCGTAGTATCTGGGCGCATTCAAGTCTTGGATTGCCAGGAGACGGATCATGCTTCGCGTCGTCGTCCTGGGCGCCGCGGCGGGCGGCGGCATACCGCAATGGAATTGCGGCTGCCCGGTCTGCCGGGCCGCGCGAAACGAATATCCCGAGCTTCAGAGCACGCAGGCATCGATCGCCATCAGCGCAGACGGCGAGCACTGGTTCCTCGTCAACGCCTCGCCCGACCTGCGCCAGCAACTGATCAACACCCGCCAGCTCCATCCGAAAGACGGCGCGCTGCGCCACTCACCGATCGCGGGCGTGATCCTGACCAATGGCGAGATCGATGCGGTTGCGGGCCTGTTGTCCATGCGCGAGGGCTCGCCGTTTGCGATCTACGCCCATCCAAAGGTGCTGGCGATCCTGAAGTCGAACAGCATCTTCAACGTGCTGAGCGAGAAGAACGTGGCCCGCGTCGGAATCGAGATCGACCGGGCGTTCGAGCCCGCTTTGCCCGACGGCCGGCCTAGCGGCATCGAGGTCGAGGCCTTCACCGTGCCCGGCAAGGGCGCCTGGTATCTAGAAGGCCAGGCCCATCCCGGCGGTACCGACGGCGCCGGCGACACGCTCGGCCTTCGCATCCGCGACAAGGCCACGAACAAGCATTTCTACTTCATCACCGCCTGCGCCCATGTCAGTAACGAGCTGAAATCGCGCCTTGCCGGCGCGCCGCTCTTGTTTTTCGATGGCACGGTCTGGCGCGACGACGAGCTGGTGGCCGCCGGCCTCGGCACCAAGACCGGACAGAGCATGGGACACATCGCGATGTCGGGGAATAGCGGTGCGATCAAAAGCCTTGCCGGCCTCGATATCGACAGGAAGGTGTTTCTGCATATCAACAATTCCAATCCGGCGCTGCTGCATGGCTCGGCCGAGCGCAGTATCGCGGAGAACGCAGGCTGGCAGATACCCGCCGATGGAACGGAGATCGTGCTGTGAACGTCGTCCCCGACATGACGGCCTATTCGGTCGGCAAGGGCGTGCCGCTCAACAACGCTGCCGAGCTCGAAGCGGCACTGCGCCATATCGGCGCCACCCGCTATCACAGCCTGCATCCGTTCCACCGCCTGTTGCACGGCGGCAAGCTGAACAAGGGCCAGGTGCAGGCCTGGGCGCTGAACCGCTATTATTACCAGAGCACCATCCCGCTCAAGGATGCGGTGGTGATCTCGCGCTTTCGCGACCGCGGCATCCGCATGGAATGGCGGCACCGGATCGAGGATCATGACGGCGATCCCGGCAGGGAGGGAGGCATCGAGCGCTGGCTCAAGCTGACCGAAGGCCTCGGCCTCGACAGTGCCTATGTGGAATCGACCGAAGGCATCCTCCCCGCCACGCGCTTTGCGGTGGAAGCCTATGTGCATTTCTGCCGGGACAAGAGCCCGCTGGAGGCGATCGCCTCGTCGCTGACGGAATTGTTCGCGCCGAACCTGCATGAAGAGCGCATCTCCGGCATGCTGCAGCACTATGACTTCGTCAACCCCGACATCATGAGCTATTTCAGCCGCCGCCTGCAGCAGGCGCCGCGCGACGCCGGCTTTGCGCTGGACTATGTCAGGGAACACGCCACGACACCGGAACAGCGCGAGCTGGTCTGCAATGCGCTGATCTTCAAGACCAACGTGCTGTGGGTGCAGCTCGACGCGCTCTATCACGCCTATGTCGAGGGCCACATTCCGCCCGGCGCCTTCGTGCCCAAAGAGAACTAGGACCGGTTGAAATCATGGCCACGCCGCGCCACATCAATGTCAGCGAAGCAAGCCGGCCGGTGCTGCCGCGGCATGCCAAGCTGAAATTCGACGAGACGCGCAAGGTGTGGGTGCTCCTGGCGCCCGAACGCGTGCTGGCGCCGGACGAGATCGCGGTGGAAGTGCTGCAGCTCTGCGACGGCGTGCGCAGCGTGTCCGACATGGTCGAGCAGCTGGCGGCCAAATATGCCGCACCGCGCGAGGCGATCGCGACCGACGTGATCGCCATGCTGCAGGATCTCGCCGACAAGGGATTTTTGACGGAGGCGCGCGAGAAGACGACATGAGCGAACTCGCGAACCACAAAACGACCGATGCAGGCGACAGCTTCTCCGTGCTGGAGCGGCAGAAATCGGTCGCGGAAACCCACGGCATCCCGGTCGCCGTGCTGCTGGAGCTGACGCATCGCTGCCCGCTGCAATGCCCCTATTGTTCCAACCCGCTCGAGCTCGATCGTGGCTCGACTGAACTCACCACGGAGGAATGGAAGAAGGTGTTGAGCGAGCTCGCCGAGATCGGCGTGCTGCAGGTGCATTTCTCCGGTGGCGAGCCGACCGCGCGCAAGGACCTGGTCGAGCTCGTCAAGCACGCCAATGACGCCGGGCTCTACACCAATCTCATCACTTCTGCGGTGTTGCTGACGCGCGAGAAGCTTGCCGATCTCGACGGCGCCGGGCTCTGCCATGTGCAGATCAGCTTCCAGGGCAACGAACCTGTTGTCGCCGACCGCGTCGCGGGCCTGAAGGATTCGCACCGCAAGAAGCTCGAAGTCGCAAGATGGACCCGCGAGCTTGACCTGCCGCTCACCGTCAACGCAGTGATGCACCGCCAGAACCTGCACCAGCTTGCCGACATCATCCAGATGGCGGTCGATCTCGATGCCGCCCGACTCGAAGTCGCCAACGTGCAATATTACGGCTGGGCGCTGAAGAACCGCGCGGCCTTGATGCCGACGCTGCAGCAGATCGAGGAAACCAGCCAGCTGGTCGAGGAAGCACAGGTGCGGCTGAAGGGCGTTCTCGCCATCGACTATGTCGTGCCGGATTACTACGCGCTGCGGCCGAAGAAATGCATGGGCGGCTGGGGGCGGCAGTTCTTCAATATCTCGCCGGCCGGCAAGGTGCTGCCCTGCCACGCCGCCGAGAGCATCACCGGGCTCGAATTCGAATCGGTGCGGTCCAATCATTCGATCGCCCGGATCTGGCAGAACTCGGACGCCTTCAACCGCTATCGCGGCACCGGCTGGATGAAGGAGCCGTGCAAGTCCTGCGAGTTTCGCGAGATCGATTTCGGCGGCTGCCGCTGCCAGGCCTTTGCGCTCACCGGCGACGCCGCCAATACCGATCCCGCCTGCACGCTGTCGCCGCTGCATGAGACGATATTCAAAGAAGCCGAGCGCGAGGCGGCCGGCGAGCAGAACCGCTTCCTCTATCGCAATTTCGCCGGCGGGACGCCGGAAGCAGGCGACCATGGCGCCTGACGCCGGCTCCGGGCGCGCCGATCCGTTTGCGCCGATCACCTCAGAACAATTGATCGTTGGCGACGGCCACGACCTCTATGTCGAGAGCGTCGGCCGCGCCGGCGGCATTCCTGCCGTGTATTTGCATGGCGGGCCCGGCAGCGGCTGCCAGCCCGATCACCGCCGGCTGTTCGATCCCGAACGCTTTCATGCGGTGCTCTACGACCAGCGCGGCTGCGGCCGCAGCCGGCCCAAGGGCGGCCGCGAAAACAACACGCTGCCGCATCTGATTGCGGACATGGAGATGATCCGCGAAAAATTCGGCTTCGAGTGCTGGATGGTGGTCGGCGGCTCCTGGGGCGCGACCCTGGCGCTGGCTTACGCGCAAGCCCATCCCGCGCGCGTCTCCGGCGTCGTGCTGCGTGCGACCTTTCTCGGCACGTATGACGAGATCGAGCAAGGGTTTTGCCAGCGGCTGCCGTGCTTCTATCCGGGCCTGTCGGAGGATTTTCTCAGCCCGTTGCCGGAGGAGGAGCGCAGCCGCCCGCTCGATGCCTATTGGCGGCGCATCCTCGATGCCGATCCTGCCGTACATGCGCCGGCCGCACGTGCCTGGCACGACGCCGAACGCATTCTGTCCGAGCATACGCCCTCTCGCACGCGGCTCGATCTCGCCGCGGTGAAATCCGGCGGCACCCTGCCCGCGACGCCGTTCATGGAAGCGCATTATTTCGTGAATGACTGCTTCATGCGGCCGAACCAGATCATCGAAGAGGCCGAGAAGCTGGCCGGCATTCCCGGCATCATCGTGCAGGGCCGCTATGATTTGCTCTGCCCGCCGGCGACCTCGCAAGCACTCGCCGCGCGCTGGCCGGATTCGGAGATCCGCATCGTCGAAGGCTCCGGACATACGCTATATGATCCCGGCGTGCGCAACGCCGTGATGAAGGCCATTGCGGATATCGCGTCGAAGATAAGCAAATAGGGAATTGGAAATGCCGATTGCCGGAAAGGGCATGCTGCTGACGTCGATGGACATCGATCCGGAGCATGCAGAAGAGCTCAATCGCTGGTACGACCGAGAGCATCTCGAAGAGCGCGTCGCGATTGAGGGCTTCCTCGAGGCGCGGCGCTATCGCGCCCATACCGGCAGCCCGAAAAACTTGTTCCTGTACTCGACAAGAACGATCGATGTGCTCGACAGTCCCGCCTATCGCGCGCGGCTCTCCAATCCGACCGAATGGTCGAAGGCGAACATGGCGCGGTTCAAGCACATGATCCGCGCGGTCGCCCGCATCACGGTCAGCCGCGGCGTCGGCCGCGGGGCAAAGCTCGGCATCGTTCGGCTGCGCCCCGAAGCGGGCAAGGAAGACGCGTTGCGCGCCGAGTTGAAAGCAAAGCTCGAGCCGGACGCCGACGGCATCATCTCGATGCATCTGCTCGAAAGCGATGCAAGACTTTCCGGACCCACGGCGGAAATTCCGGCGGCCGGCAGCGGCTTCGTGGACTGGTTCGTGCTGATCGACGGCACCGATGTCAGCGCGATCACCTCGACATTGGCCGCGCGCTTCATCGGCACCGCTGCGCCCGCAGGCGCGCAGGTGATCTCATCAGGCATCTACGACCTGATGTGGGATCTCGCGAAGAGCGATATTCCCTAAGCGCGATGGCTATCGCCATCCTGCTTCGATTTTTCCGCGCATGAAGACCGCTGTCCAATGTTCCGGATCAAGCGCTGAAAATAAAAATCAATGCGCAATTTCGCGCATCTGATGTTTGCTGCAGTGCCACATAAGCGGTTCACGAAGGTTAAACTTTACGGCACCGCGACGATGAAAACCGTCGATGAGGCAAATTTGCCTTTGTGCGTGATCTTGAATGGCTCTAATAAGGTAAGCCTATGATCCAATTCAAAAACGACAAGAACGCGATTCAGGTAATCTAAGATCCAGGCGTTCTAAACGCGAAAAGGCCGCACGGCCCTTGAAGCTGGCGCGGAAGGTGGGAATGAGACCAACTGATATTTCGGCCCCCGACTACTTCCACAAAGTGGTCGATTGCCAATGGGCCTGCCCCGCGCATACGCCAGTTCCGGAATACATCCGCTTGATCGCCGAAGGCCGCTACAGCGACGCCTACATGATCAATTGGAGGTCGAACGTGTTTCCGGGGATCCTCGGACGCACCTGCGATCGTCCCTGCGAGCCCGCCTGCCGCCGCGGCCGTGTCGAGGAAACTCCGGTCGCCATCTGCCGCCTCAAGCGCGTCGCCGCCGACTTCAAGGACGACATCAGGCATCGCCTGCCGAAACCTTCGCCCAGGAACGGCAAGCGCATCGCGCTGGTCGGTGGTGGTCCGGCATCGCTCGCGGTCGCGCGTGACCTCGCGCCGCTCGGCTATCACTGCACGGTGTTCGACGGCGATCCCAAGGCCGGCGGCATGATGCGGTCGCAGATTCCAAAATTCCGCCTGCCCGACTCCGTGATCGACGAGGAGACCGACTACATCCTCAACCTCGGCATCGAGTTCAAGGGTGGCACGCGCATCGAGAGCATGAAGAAGCTGCTCGCCGGCAATTACGATGCGATCTTTGTCGGAAGCGGTGCGCCGCGCGGCCGCGAGCTCGACATTCCCGGCCGGAAAGAGGCTGCGGCGAACGTCCATATCGGCATCGACTGGCTCTCCAGCGTCTCCTTTGGCCATATCGACAAGATCGGCAAGCGCGTGATCGTGCTCGGCGGCGGCAACACCGCGATGGATTGCTGCCGTACCGCGCGCCGCCTCGGCGGCGAGGACGTCAAGGTGGTCGTGCGCTCCGGCTTCGAGGAGATGAAGGCCTCGCCCTGGGAAAAAGAAGACGCCATGCATGAGGATATTCCGATCCTCAATTTCATGGTGCCCGTCGCTTTCGTGCACAACAAGGGCAAGCTCACCGGCGTCACGTTCCAGAAGGTGAAGGCCGAATACGACGCCAAGGGCCGCCGCAGCCTGGTGCCGTCAGGCGAGCCGGACCAGACCATTGCCTGCGACGATGTGCTGGTCGCGGTCGGCCAGGAGAACGCCTTCCCCTGGATCGAGCGCGACATCGGCATCGAGTTCGACAAGTGGAACATGCCCAAGGTCGACCCGAAGACGCTTGCGTCGACCAATCCGAAGGTCTTCTTCGGCGGCGACGCTGCCTTCGGCCCGAAGAACATCATCTGGGCCGTCGCGCACGGCCATGATGCCGCGCTGTCGATTCACAAGATGATCTCCGGCGAGGACATCCAGGAGCGCCCGCTGCCCGAGGTGCATGTCACCTCGCAGAAGATGGGCATCCACGAGTGGAGCTACGACAACGACATCTCCATCGACAAGCGTTTCAAGGTGCCGCACCGCGACAAGGTGATCGCGCTGAAGGACATCCGCGCCGAGGTCGAGCTCGGCTATGACGTCAAGCTCGCGCTCGGCGAAGCCGAACGCTGCCTGAACTGCGACGTGCAGACGGTGTTCACGACCTCGCTCTGCATCGAATGCGACGCCTGCGTCGATATCTGCCCGATGGACTGCATCACCTTCACCGAGAATGGCGAGGAAGCCGATCTGCGGGCGCGCCTGAAGGCGCCATCGGTGCATCCCGACCAGGACCTCTATGTCTCAAGCGATCTCAAGACCGGCCGGGTGATGGTGAAGGACGAAGACGTCTGCCTGCATTGCGGCCTGTGCGCCGAGCGCTGCCCGACCGGCGCCTGGGACATGCAGAAATACCTCATCGATATGACTCACGCAGGTTCATCATGCCCGAGCAAAAAACGATCAGCAGCGTAAACGACTTCGTCGTCCGCTTCGCCAACGTCAACGGCTCGGGTTCGGCCTCCGCCAACGAGCTGTTCGCCCGCGCGATCCTGCGCCACGGCGTGCCGGTCTCACCGCGCAACATCTTCCCCTCCAACATCCAGGGCCTGCCGACCTGGTATGAGGTGCGGGTGACGGAAGCCGGCCATCTCGGCGCACGCGGCAGCGTCGACATGATGGTCGCGATGAATCCGCAGACCTGGGACAAGGACGTCGCCTCCATCGAGCCCGGCGGCTATCTGTTCTACGATTCCACCAAGCCGATGCCGTCGTCGAAATTCCGGCCCGACATCAACATCATCGGCGTGCCGCTGACCGCGATCACCAATTCGACCTACACCGATCCGCGCCAGCGCCAGCTGTTCAAGAACATCATCTATCTCGGCGCGCTGTCCGCGTTGCTCGACATGGACCCGAAGCTGATCGAGCAGCTGATCGGCGAGCAGTACAAGGGCAAGGAGAAGCTCTTGTCTTCCAACGTCCATGCGCTGCATCTCGGCCGCGACTGGGCGCTGCAGAACCTGAAATGCCCGATCGGGCTGCGCGTGAAGAAGGCCGACAGAGTCGGTGATCGCATCTTCATCGAGGGCAACAGCGCCGCCGCGCTCGGCGCGGTCTATGGCGGCGCCACCGTTTGCGCCTGGTATCCGATCACGCCGTCGTCCTCGCTGGCGGACGCCTTTGCCAGCCATTGCAAAAAGCTGCGCCACGATCCCAAGACCAAAAAAGCCAAATACGCCATCGTGCAGGGCGAGGACGAGCTCGCCTCCATCGGCATTGTCATCGGCGCGTCCTGGAATGGCGCCCGCGCCTTCACCGCGACCTCCGGCCCCGGCATCTCCCTGATGACCGAGTTCATCGGCCTCTCCTACTTCGCCGAAATCCCGGCGGTGATCATGAACGTGCAGCGCGCCGGCCCCTCGACCGGCATGCCGACCCGCACCCAGCAATGCGACATCATCGCCTGCGCCTATGCCTCGCATGGCGACACCAAGCATGTGCTGCTGTTCCCGGAAGATCCCGCGGAAGCCTTCGAGTTCGCCGCTGCCGCCTTTGATCTCGCCGAGCGGCTGCAGACCACGATCTTCCTGATGCTCGATCTCGATATCGGCATGAACCACCGCCTCTGTCGTCCGCTGAAATGGGACGACGCGCGGCAATATGACCGCGGCAAGATCATGACCGCGGAAATGCTCGAGGAAGGCCGCGACTTCGGCCGCTATCTCGATGTCGACGGCGACGGCATCCCTTTCCGCACCTATCCCGGCACGCATCCGACCAAGGGTTCCTATTTCACCCGCGGCACCTCGCGCGACCGTTATGCGCGCTACTCGGAAGAAGGCCCGGTTTACGCCGACAACATGCAGCGCCTGGTGCGCAAGTTCGAGACCGCGCAGGACATGGTGCCGCGGCCGCTGCAGGCCAATGCGGCAAAGCCCACCAAATACGGCGTGATCTATTTCGGCTCGACTTCGCCCGCGATGGACGAAGCGATCGGGCTATTGGAGGCGCGCGGGCATCAGCTCGACCGCCTGCGCATCCGCGCCTTCCCGTTCCACTCCAGCGTCGCGAGCTTTATCGCCGATCATGACTTCGTCTATGTGGTCGAACAGAACCGCGACAGCCAGCTGCGCCAGCTCATCGTCAACGAGAACGGCATCGATCCGGTGCGGCTGATTCCTATTGTTCATTATGATGGTACGCCGATCACCGCGCGCTTCATCGCGAAAGCGATCGGCGACCACCAGGATCACCTGAAGGTCACCCCGCTGCGCAAGGCGGTGTCGTAAGGCAGGGAAGAAGTAGGGTGGACAAAGCGAAAGCGTGCCCACCATTCTAAATATTGCTGTTCGTTGGTGGGCTCGGCGCAACGCGCCTTTGCCCATCCTACAAATCCTGACGCTCCCCTTTTTTCTTCGCTGACTTCTTCCCTGCCGGCCGCTTCGCGCGCGCCGCTGCCGCCTTCGCCTTCGATGTCGGCCGCTCGAACCCATGGCGCGCAAAGGCGTGGCCGGCGAGAGGATCGCGCCAGATCGGGTCGGTGCGATAGGAATCATCCAGCGCGTCGTTGAGCAGCGATTGCGCGTCATCGTAGAGCGCGGGATCCTGCAATAGCGCCAGCGTCACGCCGGCGAGCAGCTGAGCATCGTCGCCGTGGCCTGCAATCGCCTGCCGCTGCAGCACGCGCGCTGCGATGGCCTCGGCCGCCGCTTCGTCGTCATCGTCCCAGGTTTCGATGTCCTGGATGCTGTGACCGTTGAGCGCCTTGAATTTGCGGGTGGCGATCATGTGGCCGACCTTGCGGGCGGCGTCGGCCGCCGCCGGCATCGGGATATCGGCCTTGACCGGCACCCGTGTGCCAGGGCCGAGATTGACGATGCCGTCGAGCTGAATTGAGCTCGCGCCACCGGCCACCAGCCGCGCGACCTCCTCGATTTCGGCGGCATAGGCGGCGCGCTTCTTGTCATCGAGCCTGGCCATCGCCTCAATGGCGCCGATCACAAGATAAAGCCGCAAGATATCGACTGGATGATCCTCGATGACGGCATTGCCGCCGTCAGCGCCACGCTGCAGGGCATTGGTCGCGACGGTGGGTTTCTGCGGCCGCTTCTCGCCCTGGATATCCATCAGGATGCGGGCGCGGAAAGCGGCGAGGAACGCGGCGAGACTTGGGCCGAAGGCAGGCCCCATGTTGAGCACGCCATAGACGTCCGCGGCCGCCTCATCGATCCAGTACGACCAGATCAGCGCATTCACAGCAGCCGTGCCGAGCCGCTTGCGCGGCGAGAAGTCCGGCGCCAGCAGCGCCTGCACAGCCTCGGTCATCTCCTGCAAAAGTCCGTCATCGGCGTGCACGACATCGTGACCGCAGACCTCGTGGCTCAGCACGCTCCAGACCACCGGATGGTCGCGGTAGGTCGCGGGCAGGCTGACAATGCCGATCGATGTCGCAAAATGCTGCCGCATCAGGTCGGACTCGATGGTGTACGGCCCCTGCTCCGACGCCGCCTGGAAGAACGCCAGTGGCGGCGTCGCGGTAACGAGATCGATCCCGGCCGACGCCCGCTTGTCCCTGTCGGTGAAGGATCGGAACAGGTTGGAGACGACCGCCAGAAAGCGCTTCAACTGCGGACCGGCATTGACCGAAGCTACTTTCGGGCCGTGCTGGTAGATCGGCGCATAAAACTGCTCCAGCCGTGTCGTGGCCTCTTCCGCGGTCTTCTCACCGGTTTGCACGTCGTGCTTCAACTTCAATATCAGCTGCGGCAGCGCAGCATCCATCGGCGCGTGAAAGTTCTGTTGATAGATCAGCGGCAGGAACGGCGCCCCCTTCGCGGTCGCCGCCCGGACATCCTTTTCGCTCTTCAAGGGAGGACGAATACCGCTGGTGGTTCCGGTGAAATCGATCTTGAGAAATTGATCGTAAAGTTCGGTGAATTCTTGCAGATTGATCGGCATGAAGGGCCCTTAATCGAGGCAGCAGACGTTGCGAAACAACGAAAATCTACCTGAAATTGCTGAGCAAGCGCACACTAAGGTCGCTTGGCTGTAGGCATTTGGCAACTGATCAGGTAATAAGGACTGTCGCAACCAGCCCGGCAAGTCGATCCGAAATGACCTATATCGCGAAACCGAGATTCCATCATCCGGCCCTCAAGAAGAATGAGCTCGGTTTCACCCACCGCGACTATGAGGGCAAGATCTCGACGCTGTGCGCCGGCTGCGGCCATGACTCGATCACGGCCTCCATCATCGAGGCCTGCTACGAGCTCTCGATCGAGCCGCACCGGGTGGCAAAAATCTCCGGCATCGGCTGCTCGTCGAAGACGCCGGATTATTTCCTTGGCAATTCGCACGGCTTCAATTCCGTGCATGGCCGCATGCCATCGGTGCTCACCGGCGCCAACCTCGCCAACCGCGATCTGATCTATCTCGGCGTCTCCGGCGACGGCGATTCCGCCTCCATCGGCTTCGGCCAGTTCGCGCATTCGATCCGGCGCGGCGTCAACATGACCTATATCGTCGAGAACAACGGCGTCTACGGCCTGACCAAGGGCCAGTTCTCGGCGACCGCCGATCGCGGCTCGAAGTCCAAGAAGGGCGTGCTCAACACCGACAACGCCATCGACCTCGTCGCGATCGCGCTGCAGCTGGGGGCGACCTATGTGGCGCGCAGCTTCTCCGGCGACAAGAGCCAGCTGGTGCCGCTGATCGCAGGCGCGATCCAGCACAGGGGCGCAGCCTTCATCGACGTGATCAGCCCCTGCGTTGCCTTCAACAACCACGCCGGCTCAACCAAGAGTTTCGATTATGTCCGCGAGCACAATGACGCGGTCAACCGTCTCGACGTCATCACCGGCCGCGAGGAGATCACCGTCGACTATGCGCCGGGCTCGGTGCAGATCGTGGAGCAGCATGACGGCACGCGGCTGGCGCTGCGCAAGCTCGACGCCGATTACGACGCCCATGACCGGGTCGGCGCCCAGGCCTTCCTGCAGAAGCACGCGGCAAAGGGCCAGATCGTCACCGGCCTGCTCTATGTCGATCCGGAGTCGGAAGACCTGCACTCCCATCTCAACACGGTGGAAACCCCGTTGAACGGGCTCGACGCCGGCGATCTCTGCCCCGGCACATCAGCGCTGGAAAAGATCAACGCGTCCTTGCGCTGAGTCTGACGGGCACGGGCCGCTCCCCTGCAGCCGGTGACGTGAATGCGAAGGGTGGTGACGTCAGTTTGAAATCTCAACGGCCTCTCGCTTCCTGTGGGGACCGCGCGGTTTTGCTGTTGCCTGGCGTCGATAACGGAAAAGCAATCTTCCATCTCCAGGATGCGATCAACAACACCGGCGGCCACTGCCGGGGCAGTGCCAAGCGTCTTTTGAACGCGCCAGAAGTTGTAGAAAAACAAATACAGCGCAAGAGCATGGCAATGGTTCTCAAACTTCTTTGAGAACGCGTCCGTCAATCACGTGAAGTGCCTCGTGCTCATTCTCATCGCCAGATGACGGCGTCGGCGGCCCCGACAACGTCACGATCGCGCTCGTGGTTCACGGCGCGGCGCTGCGGGCATTTCGTTCGTCCGAGGCCAATCCGGATCTCACCCGGCATGTCGGCCGCCTCTCCAAGGCGGGCCTCGCACTCGCCGCCTGCGGCAACACCATGCGCTCGCAGAAAATCACGCTGGCCGATCTCCTGCCCGGCTTCGTCACCGCGGAGAAAGGCGGCGTGGTGCGCATCGCCGAGTTGCAGTCGCAGGGCTATCTTTATCTGCGGCCCTGACAACCGCTTTCAACTACGCAAATCCCGCGACCAGCCGCGACGCGGCGACGCCTTCGTTGGGCTTCGAACAGCCGGGATACAGGGCCGCGTTATGATGGGCCGCGCAGCTCCGCAGCAGCGCATCGAATTCCGTGGCGAGTCCGCTTGCGCTGATGGCGATGCCGTCCACGCCCAGCGCGCGGTTCGCCGCCAGCATTGCCTGCCCGCTCCTTGTGGCGAACAGCCGCTTCTCGAGTGCGGGCGAAAGCGCCAGCACCACAAATTTCTGCTTGCGAATTTGGCAGGCCGACACGTTGAGGACGGAATCCCAGAGGATGAACTCGTTCGCGACGCGCAGATCGCGAATGCCGTAGCGGCTGACGAACACCACCGGCCCCTTCGCAGCGAATATCGTCCAGACCAATTTCGCCGTCGCCAGGCCGAAGAAGAGCATGCCCGCATAGCCTGCAATCAGGTGATAGTAGCCGTGATAGGCAAACCACTGAAAGGCGAAGCTCGCACTGAGCAGTGTCATCACCACCCCCATGACGATCAGGGGTAGCAATCGGAATCGCGAATAGCCGATCTCGACATCGTCAGGCAGTTCAGGAATCATTGCCAACCTCGGCGGCCCGGAGGATGTTGCGAGCGCTCCGCATTCACCCCAACCGAGCAGCGGCTCCGTCCAAATTAGGTGATTCGCGGCAAATTTCGAGCAATTTCAAGACTTCCGCCATTGGCAATTGGACCAAACAGCCTTTCCCCGGACATCTGCCCCCGATATCTGCCCGACATAGCGGATCGATAGGATGTGACTGGCGTTATCCCTCGGGGACGTGCGCATAATCGGGGCACCAAGCTCACCTGAGGGATTGTTGACAAAAGCCGGGCTCCCGCCAGAACTGTCGGCGGAACAGGCGCATTCGAACGGAAGACAGGCACCATGAACCCCGTCAAAGCACTCGAAAACCATGGTCAGGCCGTCTGGCTCGACTTTCTGGCCCGCGGCTTCGTTGCCAAGGGCGACCTCAAGAAGCTGATCGATACCGATGGCGTCAAAGGCGTCACCTCCAACCCCTCGATCTTCGAGAAGGCGATCGGCTCCTCCGACGAATATGACAGCCCGATCGGCAAGGCACTGAAAGGCGGCGACCGCCCGGTCGCCGATCTGTTCGAACAGCTCGCCGTCGAGGACATCCAGCATGCCGCCGACGTGCTGCGCCCGGTTTACGACCAGTTCGACGGCAATGACGGTTTTGTCAGCCTGGAAGTATCGCCCTATCTGGCCATGGATACCAAAGGCACGATCGCGGAAGCCAAGCGGCTCTGGAAGCACGTCCATCGCAAGAACCTGATGATCAAGGTGCCCGCGACCCCTGAGGGCCTGCCCGCGATCGAGCGTCTGATCGGCGAGGGCATCAGCGTCAACATCACGCTGTTGTTCGCGCAAGCCGTCTATCGCGAGGTCGTGGAGGCCTATCTGAAGGGGCTGGAGAAATATGTCGCCAAGGGCGGCGATCCCTCGCATGTCGCCAGCGTCGCAAGCTTCTTTGTCAGCCGCATCGACAGCATGGTCGACAAGCAGCTCGACGAGAAGATCGCGAAGGCCAATGACCCCAGCGAGAAGGAGCGGCTCGCCGCGCTGAAGGGCAAGGTCGCGATCGCCAATGCCAAGATGGCCTACCAGGATTACAAGCACCTGTTCGCGGGCGACCGCTGGGAGAAACTGGCCGCCAAGGGTGCCAAGCCGCAGCGGCTGCTCTGGGCCTCGACCGGCACCAAGAACAAGGACTACAGCGACGTGCTCTATGTCGAGGAGCTGATCGGCCCGAACACCGTCAATACGGTGCCGCCCGCCACCCTCGATGCCTTCCGCGATCACGGCAAGGTCCGCGACAGCCTCGAGGAGAATATCGAGGAAGCCCGGCATGTGCTGGAGGAGCTCGAGAGATCCGGCGTCTCGCTCGACGCGATCACCACGGCGCTGGTCAAGGACGGCGTCAAGCAGTTCGCCGATGCCGCCGACAAGCTCTACGGCGCCGTCGCGAATAAGCGCGCGGCCGTGCTGGGTGAAGGGATCGATCCCCAGAAACTGACACTCGGCGCCGGCCTTGAGAAGGCGGTCGAGAAGAGCACCGAGGAATGGCGCGCGTCGGCCAAGATCCGAAGGCTGTGGGCGAAGGACAAATCGGTCTGGACCGGCGACGATGAAAACAAATGGCTGGGCTGGCTCACCAGCGCCGAGGACGCCGATGTCGCCGACTATGAAGACTTCGCGCAGCGCGTGAAGGGCCAGAATTTTTCCGACGCCGTCGTGCTTGGCATGGGCGGCTCAAGCCTCGGGCCCGAGGTGCTGGCCGAAACCTTCCCGAAGAAGAACGGGTTCCCGAAGCTCCATGTGCTCGATTCCACCGATCCGGCGCAGGTCCGCGCGATGGAAAAGAAGATCGACATCAAGAAGGCGCTGTTCATCGTCTCCAGCAAATCCGGCGGCACCACCGAGCCGAATGCGATGAAGGATTATTTCTTCGAGCGCGTCTCCAAGGCGATCGGCGCCGAGGCGGCCGGCCACCGCTTCATCGCGGTGACCGATCCCGGTTCGTCCCTGGAGAAGGTCGCGGCCAGGCAGGGCTTTGCCCGCACCTTCGATGGCGAGCCCACGATTGGCGGCCGCTATTCGGTGCTGTCGCCGTTCGGCCTGGTGCCGGCGGCGGCCGCCGGCATCGACGTGAAGAGCCTGATCAGCCATACGCTCGCGATGGTGCGCTCCTGCGGCGCGGACGTGCCGCCGCATGAAAATCCCGGCGCGCAGCTCGGGCTCGCGATGGGTGCCGCCGGCCTCGAAGGCCGCGACAAGGTGACGATCCTTTCCTCGCCGAAGATCGCCGATTTCGGCGCCTGGGCCGAGCAGCTGATCGCGGAGTCCACGGGCAAGGAAGGCAAGGGGCTGATTCCGATCGACGGCGAGCCGCTTGGCGATGTCTCGCTTTACGGCAATGACCGCTTCTTCATCGACATCCGCACCGAAGACGAAGATGATGCCGCGCATGACGAGAAGCTCTCCGCGTTGGAGCATGCCGGCCATCCCGTCGTCCGCATCGTGATGAAGTCGATCGATCATCTCGGGCAGGAGTTTTTTCGCTTCGAGATGGCGACCGCGGTGGCCGGCTCGGTGCTAGGCATCAATCCGTTCAACCAGCCGGACGTCGAGTCCGCCAAGATCAAGACTCGCGAGCTGACCGCCGCCTTCGAGAAGACCGGCAAGCTGCCGCCCGAGAAGCCGGCGATGTCCTCAAGCGAAGCCGATCTCTACACCGACGAAGCGAACGTCGAAGCCCTGCGCGGCCTCGGCGCCGACGGCACGCTCGGCTCATGGCTGAAGGCGCATCTCTCCCGCATCCATGCCGACGATTACGTCGCGCTCCTCGCCTATATCGAACGCGATGCCGACCACATCGACATGCTGCAGGACATGCGACTGAAAGTGGGCGAACGGCGTCACGTTGCGACTTGCGCCGAATTCGGCCCGCGCTTCCTGCACTCGACCGGACAGGCCTACAAGGGCGGCCCCGACAGCGGCGTGTTCCTGCAGATCACGGCCGACGACGCCAAGGACCTGCCCGTGCCCGGCCAGAAGGCGAGCTTCGGCGTGATCAAGGCGGCGCAGGCGCGCGGCGATTTCGACGTGCTGACCGAGCGCGGCCGGCGCGCGCTGCGGGTGCATCTAAAAGGCGACCTCGCATCCGGCCTGAAGATGCTCGATGCCGCCATCACCGAAGCGTTGAACTAGGTGGGATAGACCAATGCAGCTCGGAATGATCGGCCTGGGGCGGATGGGAGGCAACATCGTTCGCCGGTTGATGAAGCATGGCCACACCACTGTCGTTTACGACAAGGACGAAAAGGCGGTTGCGGGCCTCGCGGCCGACGGCGCAGCCGGCGCGAAAGCGCTGGAAGATTTCGTCAAGAAACTCGAGAAGCCACGCACCGCCTGGGTGATGCTGCCGGCGGGCAGGATCACGGAAGAAACGATCGAGGCGCTCGCCAAACTGATGGAAGCCGGCGACGTCATCATCGATGGCGGCAACACCTTCTGGCAGGACGACGTCCGCCGCGGCAAGAAGCTCAGGGAAAGCGGCATCCACTATCTCGATGTCGGCACCTCGGGCGGCATCTGGGGCATTGAGCGCGGCTACTGCATGATGATCGGTGGCGAGAAGGCCGTGGTCAACCGGCTCGATCCGATCTTCAAGGCGCTGGCTCCTGGAGCGGGCGATATTCCGCCGACGCCGCATCGCGAAAGCAGCGATCCGCGCGTGGAGCAAGGTTATATCCACGCCGGCCCCGTCGGCGCCGGGCATTTCGTCAAGATGATCCACAACGGCATCGAATATGGCCTGATGCAGGCCTATGCCGAAGGTTTCGACATCCTCAAGAACGCCAATATCGAGGCGCTGCCGGCGGACCATCGCTTCGACTTCGACATCGCCGACATCGCGGAAGTCTGGCGGCGCGGCAGCGTGATCCCGTCCTGGCTGCTCGACCTCACGGCGTCTGCGCTGGCGGAGAATCATACGCTCGACAATTACTCCGGCTTTGTCGAGGATTCCGGCGAAGGCCGCTGGACCGTGAATGCCGCGGTCGACGAGGCCGTGCCGGCCGAAGTTTTGACCGCCGCCTTGTTTGCGCGCTTCCGCTCGCGCAAAGAACACACCTTCGCTGAAAAAATCCTCTCGGCGATGCGCGCCGGCTTCGGCGGCCATCGCGAGCCCAAGAAGCCTGGTTAAAGGCCAATCGTATGCCCAACGGTCACAAGCCCGAACCCTGTTCCTTCGTGATTTTCGGCGCCACCGGCGACCTCGCGCATCGCCTGGTGGTGCCGGCGCTCTACAATCTCCTGGCCGGCAATCTGTTGCCGGATAATTTCTGCGTGGTCGGCATCGCCCGCAAGGGCATGACGAGCGAACAGCTGACCGAAAGCCTGATGAAGGGCTTGCACCAGTTCTCGGCCCGGAAGATCGACGACGCCCTGGCGAAGAAGCTGCTCTCCTGCGTCACCTGCATCGAGGCCGACCCGAAAGACCCTGCCTCGTTCGATGCGATGAGCAAACAGCTCGACAAGCTCGAAGCCGAACGCAAGACCGGCGGCAACCGGCTGTTCTATCTCGCGACCCCGCCGAATGCGTTCCTGCCGATCGCCAAAGAGCTCGGTCGCACCGGCATGCTGGCCGAGAACGGCTCGTGGCGGCGGCTCATCGTCGAGAAGCCGTTCGGCACCGACCTGGAATCCGCCAGGCACCTGAACCACGAATTGCAAAAGCTCGTCGACGAGCAGCAGATCTACCGGATCGATCACTATCTCGGCAAGGAAACCGTCCAGAACATCCTGGTGCTGCGCTTTGCCAACGGCATGTTCGAGCCGATCTGGAATCGCAACCACATCGACCATATCCAGATCACGGTCGACGAAAAGCTTGGCGTTGGCCATCGCGGCAGCTTTTATGATTCAACCGGCGCGCTGCGCGACATGGTGCCGAACCATTTGTTCCAGCTGTTGTCGCTGGTCGCGATGGAGCCTCCGGCCCGCTTCGACGCCCAGGCGGTGCGCTCCGAAAAGGCCGAGATATTGTCCTCGATCCAGCTGCAGAGCGAGGAAGAGGCGCTGAAGAATTCCGTGCGCGGACAGTATCGTGGCGGCAAGGTCGGCGACACCGAGATCGAGGACTATCGCAAGACCGAGGACGTCAAGCCCGGCAGCACCACGGAAACCTATGCGGCGCTGAAACTCACCATCGACAATTGGCGCTGGGCCGGCGTGCCCTTCTACCTGCGCACCGGCAAGGCACTCGGCATCAAGCGCACCGAGATCGCGATCAAGTTCAAGCAGGCGCCGTTCGCGATGTTCCGCGACACGCCGGTGGACAAGCTGTCGCAGAATTTTCTGGTGATCTCGACCGAGCCGGTCGAGGGCATCGAGCTGCAGTTCAACACCAAGGTGCCGGGGCCCGCGATCGACATCGACGGCGTCGAAATGAAGTTCCGCTACAAGGATTACTTCAAGGCCGAGCCGTCGACGGGCTACGAGACGCTGATCTATGACTGCATGATCGGCGACAACATCCTGTTCCAGCGCGCCGACAGCGTCGAGGCGGGATGGCAGGCGGTGCAACCCTTCCTCGACACCTGGAAGAAGGCCGGCGCCAAGGGGCTCAAGATCTACGACGCCGGCACCGAAGGCCCCGAAGAGGCGGACGACTTGCTCGCCCGCGACGGCCGCAGCTGGCGCAAGCTGACCTGACGATGACGGCCTTCGATCCAGGCGAGGTGATTGCGGTTGCTGACGCGGCTACGCTTGCCAGGACGGCCGCCGATCGCGTGCTGGCGCGGATCGCCGCGAACAGCGGTCGGATCGCAATTTGCCTCACCGGCGGATCGAGCCCGAAGCAGCTCTATGAGCTGCTCGCGACCGAGGCCTATCGAAGCAAGATCCCGTGGGACCGCGTGCACTGGTTCATCGGCGATGAGCGCTTCGTGCCGACGAGTGACGCAGGGAATAACATGGCGATGGCGCGTTGCATGTTTCTCGATCGGCTCGCGCCCGCGTCAAATATTCATCCGATCCCGACTGATGTCGCGAGCCCCGACGAGAGCGCGGCGCGCTACGAGCGCGAGCTGAAATCCTTTTACGGCGCGGACGCGCTTGATGGCGGCCGGCCGCTGTTCGATGTCGTGCTGATGGGCGCAGGCCCCGACGGCCACACCGCCTCGCTGTTTCCGGGCTATCCGGCTGTGGAAGAAACGAGGCGCTGGGTGGTTGGCGTGCCCCAGGCCAATGTCGAGCCGTTCGTGCCGCGCGTGTCGCTCACCCTCCCCACGCTCGCTTCCTGCCACGAAATGCTGTTCGAGGCTGCGGTCGCCGGCAAGCGCGCGATCTTGACGCGCGTGTTTTCCGGCGAGAACCTGCCGGCTGCTCGTGCGAGGTCGAACGGCCAGACGGTCTGGCTGGTGGACAAGGCCGCGCTTCCGGAGGGTTTTCGTGGCAGCTGACGCGACGCCATGCGCGCTGATCGTGATGGGCGTCTCCGGCTCGGGCAAGACCACGATCGGCGAGAGCCTCGCGAAGCGCCTCGGCTGGCCCTACGAGGACGCCGACAAATTCCATCCCAAAAGCAACGTCGCCAAGATGAGCGCAGGCCATCCCCTGACCGACGAGGACCGCTGGCCCTGGTTGGAGGCGATCGCCGCCGAGATCGACCGCGTCTGCGAGGCCGACGAACGCGTCGTGATCGGCTGCTCCGCACTGCGCCGGGTCTATCGCGACATCCTGGTGCACCGTCGGACCGACATCCGTCTGGTCTATCTTGATGGCACGCAAGGTTTGATCGCGGACCGGCTCGGCCGGCGGAAGGGCCATTTCATGCCATCAGGATTGCTCGCCAGCCAGTTCAACACGCTGGAGCCGCCGACACCGGATGAACATGCGCTGACGGTGTCGATCGATGCGCCGGTCGAGGCCATCGTCGACGATGTCCTGCGCCAATTGAAATCGAGTCACACATGACCCGCATCGCACTCGTGGTTTCCGATGTCGACGGCACGCTGTTGACCAAGGACAAACGCCTGACCGACGTCAACAAGGCCGCCGTGCAGCGGCTGCACGAGGCCGGGATCGGTTTCACCATCACGTCGAGCCGGCCCGCCATCGGCATGCGTTTTCTGACCGAGCCACTCGCAATTACGCTTCCGGTCGGCCCCTTCAACGGCAGCTCGATCGTGGATCCGCAAATGAATCCCGTCGAGCAGCACCTGATCCCGACCTCCGCCGTGCAGAAGAGCCTCGACCTGCTCAACGAATACGGCGTGGACATCTGGCTGTTCACCAACGAGGAGTGGCTCGCGAAACATCCCGATGGCGAATATGTCCCGAACGAAAAGCGCGCGATCAGGGCCGACCCGACCGTGATCGACGATTTCACGCCCTATGTCTCCCGCGCGTGCAAGGTGGTCGGTTCGTCGTCGAATTTCGCGCTACTCGCCCGTTGCGAGAAAGAGATGCAGAAGGCGCTCGGCACGCAGGCGACAGCCGTGCGCTCACAGGACTACTATCTCGACATCACCCCGCCCGGCCAGAACAAGGGCACCTTCGTGCAGGCGATGGCGCGGCGGCTCGGGATTTCGACGGATGAAGTGGCCACAATCGGCGACATGCACAATGATGTCGCGATGTTCGAAGTAAGCGGGCTGTCGTTTGCGATGGGCAATGCCAACGACGACGTCAAGCAGCGCGCCAAGCGCGTCACAGCCTCGAATGAAGAGGATGGATTTGCCAAGGCGATGGACGTGGTTTTGAAGGAGAACGGGCAAAGCTAACGTTCCGCCCCGGTTTCGTTGTCAACAAGCGAATAGCTCGTGCTGCGACCGCCCGCTGGGTCCTTGGCCAGGACACCCTTCGCAACAAGATCGTCAATATCTCGGAGGGCGGTGTCCTGCGAGCATTTTGCAGTCTGTGCCCATTTTGACGACGTGAGCTTGCCTTCGAAGCCGTTGAATAGACGATCGATCATCGCGCGCTGCCGCTCATTGAACGCCTCGCCGGCGTGCTCTTTCCAGAAGTGCGCTTTCCTGAGAACCGATGCAAGTATTGTCTGGGCACGGTCGAAAGCGCGATCGAGACAGTCCAGAAACCATCCCAGCCACGCCGTAATGTCGAGATCGCCTTTCTGCGTGGCTTCGAGGATGTCGTAATAGATGTTGCGCTCCTGTCGTATCTGAGCGGACATGCTGTAGAAGCGCTGCGAGCTGGCTTCCGAGCGCGCAAGCGCCATGTCGGCAATCGCACGGGCGATGCGTCCATTGCCATCATCAAAGGGATGGATGGTCACAAACCAAAGATGGGCGACGGCAGCCTTGAGCACGGCATCAATATCCCGGCTGCCGTTGAACCAATCGACAAAGGCTTTCATTTCATTGGAAAGCGCAGCCGCTTTGGGGGCTTCGTAGTGAACGCGCTCGCGTCCGATTGGGCCTGAGACGACTTGCATCGGCCCCGTCCCATCGGTGCGCCAGGAGCCAACCGTGATTTTGGCCATGCCGCTGCGTCCCGTCGGAAACAGAGCGGCATGCCAACCGAATAACCGTTCGAAGGTGAGAGGCGCGCTGAACTTTCCTGTGGCGTCGAGCTGCATTTCGACAACGCCTTCAACGTCGCGTTCGGAAGGCGTCAGGGCACCGATATCAACACCGAGACGGCGCGCGATCGACGAGCGCACTTGTTCCCGGTTGAGCACCTCACCTTCGATCTCGCTCGACTTCGTGACTTCCTCAGTCAGGGCTTCGAGATTGGCTTCGCTTCGCAGCCTGAAGCCAAGTTCTTCCATACGGCCGGAGAGACGCCCCTGCCTGTTGCGGACGGCCGCCAGCTTTTGAGCCAGCTTGGCGGAATCCCATTTGAAGTGGGGCCAATCCTCAAGTTCGCGGATATATCTGATCATTCACCGCACCATGTGCGGAGAATATGCCCGTTATTCACCGCAGAGGCAAGAGTTTTCCCCGCAACACATGCGGCGAATGAAGGCTCCATAGAACAAAATAAGAACATTCTCCATGAAATGCTCCACCGCTATTTCGACCTTTGCATCGCCGGCTTCTCACTCGCCTTCGTTGCTTCGTCGAGGTTATGCGCGGTGTTGATCAGCGCGATGTGGGTCAGCGCCTGCGGGAAATTGCCGGTCTGACGCCGCGCGATCGAATCATATTCTTCTGCCAGGAGCCCGAGATCGTTGGCGATATTGACCACGCGATCGAACAGCACTTGCGCCTTCGCGAGTTCGCCCGCCAGCACATAGGCGTCGGCAAGCCAGAGGCCGCAAGCCAGGAACGCACCCTCGATCGGCTGCTTCTCCTCCGATGAAATTTCGCGCGGATCGTGCCGCAGCACGAAGCCGTCGCGCATCATGTGTTTTTCGATTGCCGCAATCGTACTGCGCATCCTTGAATCGGTCGCCGGGATAAAGCCGACCGCGGGCAACAGCAGGAGGCTGGCATCGAGCAATTTCGAACCATAGGACTCCACAAAGGAATTGAGCCCGGCATCGAAACCCATGGCGCATACGTTGCGGTGAATGGTGTCGCGCAGCGCACGCCACTCCTGCAGCGGCGCCTTGAAGCCGAATTTCTCCACGCTCTTGATGGCACGGTCGAAGGCGACCCAGGTCATGACCTTGGAGAAGACGTAGTGTCTGGGCTCGCCACGCCGCTCCCAGATGCCGTGATCGGGATGATCCCAGATCTCGGCGAGATGGCTCAGCACCGCGCATTCCAGATCCCAGCTGCCGTCGTCGAGCTTCAGCTTCGCCATGCGCGCCTGGTGGAAGGCGTCGATCAGCTCGCCATAGACGTCGAGCTGCAGCTGTGCATGCGCGGCATTGCCGACCCTCACCGGCTGGGCGCCTTCGTAGCCCGGCAGCCAGTCGGCTTCCCATTCCAGCAGGCGCCGCTGGCCCCAGATGCCGTACATGATCTGCATGTTGTCGGGCGCGCCGGCGGCTGCGCGCAAGAGCCAGTTGTGCCAGGCCGAGGCCTCCTCGGTGTAGCCGGAGTTCATCAGCGCCAGCAGCGTGAAGGTGGCGTCGCGCAGCCAGCAGAAGCGGTAGTCCCAGTTTCGCGAGCCGCCGAGCTTTTCCGGCAGCGACGTGGTGGGCGCGGCCACGATGCCGCCGGTCGGCGCAAAAGTCAGCGCCTTCAGCGTGACCAGCGAACGCAGCACGAGCGCGCGATGCTCGCCCTCATAGCGGCAGCGAGCGCACCATTCCTTCCAGAACGCCTCGGTCTCCCTGAGCGCGATTTCGGGATCGATCGGCTCGGGCAAATCGAGATGCGAGGGGCCATAGGCGAGCATGAAGGGAATGGTCTCGCCTTCGCTAACGTCGAAATCGGCGACCGTGGTCATGTCCTCGCCGCGGGTTTCGACCGGCGTGCGCAGCACCGTCATGTCCTGCCCTGCGATCGCCAGCAGCGCCGAGCGGTCCTCGGTGCGCTTCACCCAGGGGATATCGACGCCGAAGCCGAAGCGGATCACGAGCTGCATCCGCATCTTCACCCGGCCTTTGACGCCGCGCACCAGGCGGACGACATCGGAAGCCTTGCCGCGCGGCGGCATGAAATCGGTCAGCGCGACGGTGCCATCCGCCGTCTCGAACCGCGTCTCGAGGATCAGCGTCTGGTCCCAATAACGGCGCGAAGTTTTTTTGATCTCCGCCTTCGGCGCGATCAGCCAGCGGCCGTGCCTGTTGGTGCCCAGGATGGCCGCAAAACAGGCGTCGGAGTCGAAGGCCGGCCAACACAGCCAGTCGATCGATCCATCGCGGCCAACGAGGGCCGCGGTCTCACAATCGCCGATCAGGCCATAATCTTCGATCGCTAGTGGCAACTCATCTCACCCGCCGAAAGTCAGCCCGCGACGCGCATCCGCTCATGGGTCGCATCCTTGAGCGCGTCCGCGTCGATGGTCGCGCCGATGTCCTCAATCGCGACCGGCAGGCGCTGCCGCCAGTTCGGATGCTCGTTCACGGTGCCGGGAATGTTGGGCTGATCGGTGACGCCCAGCAGATCCTCCAGCGAGATCGCCATCAGCCGCGATTTGGTCCGTGCCAGAAATCTGGCGACCGAATAAAGGTCGTTCTGCTGGATGCCATTCTGGCGCAGCACCTCGTCGAGCATGCCGAGCGCGTGCCAGCGCGCCTCGTCGGTTTCGCCGGGATCGAGCCCGAGCGATCGCTTCATCTTCAGATCGCCGAAGGAGCGCCAGCCGGCATAGGTGCTGAGATCGTGGGTGTTGAAGGTGACCAGCGCATTGGGCTGGTAGCGGTCGATGCCGCGGAATTGTCCATCATCGTTACGCTCGAACATCACGACCAGATATGACCAGATGCCCCAATCGGCCATCTGTTCGCGAAAGCCCTCGGGCACGGTGCCGAGGTCTTCGCCAATCACGACGCAGTGCTGCGCGACGCTTTCCAGCGCGGTGGCGGCAAACAGCGCCTCCAGCGGCATCTGCACATAGGCGCCCTGGCGGGCGGGAAAGCCGTGCGGCACGAGATAGAGCCGCTTCAATCCCAGCACGTGATCGAGCCGGATCGCGCCGGCATGGCGCATCGAGGCCCGCAGCATCTCGCGGAACGGCTCGAAGGATTTCATCTCCAGCCCCGCGGCGTTGAAGCCTGCGAGGCCCCAGTTCTGGCCGAGCGTATTGAGCGGATCGGGCGGCGCGCCGACCGCGAGATGGCGCGAGATCGCCACCTGCTCGTTCCAGGCGTCGAATCCATCGGACTGCACGCCGACGGCCACGTCGAGATAGAGGGCGACCTTCATGCCAAGGCTCTCTGCCAGCTTCTTGCAGGCCCCCAACTGGCGGTCAGCGACCCATTGCACGTATTCGACGAATTCGACCTCGCTTTTGCCGGGACCGACGCGGAGCTCCGCGCACTTCGCGGCATCCGGCTCGCGCCACTCCTTTGGCCACTCCCACCACGGCTTGTCGAAGCGATGGCGCAGCACTTCGAAACAGGCAAAGCGCAACAGCAGCGTGCCGTGCTCGACGCGGAAGGCCTCGAAGTCCGCGTGCGATACCGGATCCGGATTGGCGCTGAACTTTTCGAAGGCCGAACGTAGCGCCGGCCATTTCAGGGCGGCGACGGCGGGATAATCGACGACGGACGTTTGCCGCAATTTTGCGACGGCCGCGTCATCCACGCCGCCCGGGTAGCCCGGCGCTTTCTCCGCATCGATATAGAGCGCGTTCAGGAACAGCCGGCTGTTCGGTGCATAGGGACTGCAATCGCCGGGGCGATCGTCGAACAGCGCATGCAGCGGATTGAGGCCGATGCCGTCGGCGCCAAGGCTGCTCGCCAGCCGGATCAGCCGTTCGAGATCGCTGAAATCGCCCATACCCCAGTTGCCCGCGGAGCGGACGCTGTAGAGTTGCACGGCGATCAGCCAGCCGCGATCGAAATCGCCGGCGAAAGCCCGCTCCGGCGCCACGATCAGCGGCGCCTCCTCGGTTTTGCCGGCGGCGTCGCTGAGCCGCAGCCGGTAGACGCCTTCCGGCAGGTTTTCGGGCCAGATCAGGCTGCGATCATCCGTCGCGCCCTCCGCGATCACCCCTCCGCTCGCCTCGATCTTCCAGTGCACGGGCAATTTTACAGCCTCGTGCAGTTCGGTCCGCGCCGGCAGCAAGGTGCGGATCACCACCGGCCCGTCGACGAACCGGCGCGGCACCAGCGCCGGGAAGGCCCCAACGATGATTTTCAGGGCATTTTCGTCGGTGACATGGCGCTGGCCCTGGCCGTCGGTGAATTCGGTCAGGATTCCCAGACTTTGAGCTTGGCTGAAAAGGTCCATTCGGCACGCAGTTTGCACGCGACGGGGGAGAGATAATGTCGCGAAATTGTCCAGATATGAGAACAGGATAAACATTTCCAACGCCGTCGCCCACAGGGCAGTTCCAAATGGAACCAATGGCAAGCGAGCGGCTTTCTATTGAGGTACAGCGTCTCCTTTCCCGCTTAACGAAACGGGACGTCAGTTCCATGTCAATGGCATCACCGTGATCAGATCAGCTCGAACTGTCGGAAGCGCCGGGACCGGCGCCAGCTTCCTTATTGCGCCCGAAGCGGGCGGGATCGCGGCCGGGCGTAAAGGGGCGGCGCGATGAACCTGATGTCTTCCATCGACACGGCTGAACTACCGGTCACCGATTTCGACGGCGACGCGCTCTGGTACAAGGACGCCATCATCTACCAGTTGCACGTGAAAGCCTTCGCCGACAGCAACAATGACGGCATCGGCGATTTCGCCGGGCTCTGCGAGAAGCTTCCCTATCTCCAGGATCTCGGCGTCACCGTGCTGTGGCTGCTGCCGTTCTATCCCTCGCCCGGCCGCGACGACGGCTACGACATCGCCGATTACGGCGCGATCAATCCCGATTTCGGGACCATGAAGGATTTCAAGCGCTTCATCCAGGAGGCGAAGAAGCGCGGCCTCAAGGTCATCACCGAATTGGTCGTCAACCACACCTCCGACCAGCATGACTGGTTCAAACGCGCCCGCCGCAGCCATCCGGGCTCCAGTGCGCGCAACTGGTATGTCTGGAGCGATACCGACCAGAAATACCACGGCACCCGTATTATTTTCACGGACACGGAAAAGTCGAACTGGACCTGGGACCGCGAAGCCGGCCAATTCTACTGGCACCGCTTCTTCTCGCACCAGCCGGACCTGAACTTCGACAATCCGCGTGTGGTGAGCGCGATCATCCAGGTGATGAAGCGCTGGCTCGATACCGGCGTCGACGGCTTCCGCCTCGACGCGATCCCCTATCTCTGCGAGCGCGACGGCACCAACAACGAGAACCTGCCGGAGACGCACGCCATCATCAAGAAGCTGCGTCAGGAGCTCGACGCCTACGCCAAGAACAAGGTGCTGCTCGCCGAAGCCAATCAATGGCCCGAGGACGTGCAGGAATATTTCGGCCAGAGCGACGAATGCCACATGGCCTATCACTTCCCGCTGATGCCGCGCATCTACATGGCGATCGCGCAGGAAGACCGTTTCCCGATCACCGACATATTGCGGCAGACGCCGGACATCCCCACTGATTGCCAATGGGCGCTGTTCCTGCGCAACCATGACGAACTGACGCTGGAAATGGTCACCGACGTCGAGCGCGACTATCTGTGGTCGACCTATGCCAACGATCCGCGCGCCCGCATCAATGTCGGTATCCGCCGCCGGCTCGCGCCCCTGATGGACAACGACCGGCGCAAGATCGAGCTGATGAACTCGCTCCTGCTGTCGTTCCCGGGCACGCCGATCATCTACTACGGCGACGAGATCGGCATGGGCGACAACATCTATCTCGGCGACCGCAACGGCGTGCGCACGCCGATGCAATGGACGCCGGACCGCAATGGCGGCTTCTCGCGCGCCGATCCGGCCAAGCTCTATGCGCCGATGATCATGGATCCCGTCTACGGCTATGAAGCCGTCAATGTGGAGGCGCAGTCGCGCAGCCTGTCGTCGCTGCTTTCCGCCACCAGGCGGCTCATTGCCGTGCGCAAATCGAACCTCGCCTTCGGCCGCGGCTCGATGACCTTTATCCGCCCCGCCAACCGCGCCGTGCTCGCCTATGTCAGGGAGTACAAGGGCGAGGCCATTCTCTGTGTCGCCAATCTGTCGCGCTCGGCGCAGGCGACCGAGCTTGATTTGTCAGGGTGGAAGGATCGCATTCCGCTGGAGATGCTCGGCCGCACGCGTTTTCCCGCGATCGGCGAATTGCCCTACATGATCACGCTCGCGCCTTATGGCTTCTACTGGTTCCAGCTGCAGGAACGCGACAAGTCGGAGCCGGTGACGCCGCGCGCGGTGCCGGAATTCGAAACGCTGGTGGTGCCGCTTAACTCGACCTGGGTCTCGCTCGCCCGCACCCGCGGCGTGTTCGAGCGCGACGTGCTGCCGGGGCATCTGGCGCGGACGCGCTGGTATCCGGAGCGTTCGCCCGAAAAAATCCGTCCCACCCTCGTCACCGCGATTCCATTCTGCGACATCGGTGACAACCGGCCGTGGCTGGCCTTCTTCGAATCGACACGGAACGACAAGACCGCACGCTATCTGCTGCCGATGCAGATCGAATGGGTGCGCTTCGATCGCGAGCGTTACAATCCGCGCGCCTTTGCCGCCGTGCGCCAGGGCGCGCGCGAAGGCACGCTGCTCGATGTTGCGACCGATCCGATCTTCATCGGGCTCCTGCTGCGCAACTTGCGGGAATCGCTGACGGTCACCGAGAACAACCTGCAACTGGAATTTCGGCCGACCAGCCAATTCTCCGACAAGCAGGTGCGGCAGCCCGAGAGCATTCGTACCGTCGAAACCGGCAAATCCAACAGCACGGCGCTGGTGGACGGCGACTATTGCGTCAAGGTGTACCGGACGACGGAGGCTGGAATCAATCCCGTCATCGAGGTCGGCCGCTTCCTGACCGACGTTGCGCATTTTGCCAATGCGCCGGCCCTGCTCGGCACCGTCGAATTCCTGGAGGGCCAGCAGCGAAGCACGATCGCCACCGTCCATGCGCAGGTGGCCCATCAGGGTGACGGCTGGACGGTGACATCGGCCTATCTCGACCGCTTCGTCGACGATGAGCGCATGCTGGCCGCCAACGGTCACAGCGGAAAGAACGAGGAGCAGATCCCGTATTTGCGCATCATGTCCCAGACAGGACGGCGCATGGCCGAATTCCACCAGGCGCTGGCCGGCCATCCCGAGCTCGCTGACTTCGCGCCGGAGGAGATCATATCGGAGGACGTGCAGCGCTGGACCGGTGAGCTCATCGCCCGCGCCGATCGCCTGTTCGATGTCTTGAGCCAGCGCGACGCCGTGCGCGAGGCCGACCGGCCACTGGTCGATAAGCTGCTGGCGCAGCGCGACGCCATGCATAAGCGGCTGAGTACGTTGCTGCCGCCCGACATCGATGGGCGCTCCATCCGCATTCACGGCGATTTCCGGCTCGAGCAGATGCTGATCGTGAAGGACGACATCTTCATCATCGGCTTCGAGGGCGATGCCGACTTGCCGCTCGCCGAGCGGAGGCGCAAGGCACCGCCGGCGCGCGACGTCGTGGGCCTGATCCGATCGATCGATTACTCCGTCATCGCCGCTTTCGACCGCGCACTGAAGGTCGCGCCGGACGAACAGGGCAAGCTCGCGGCCGCACTTCGCGAATGGCGCGATCGCGCCGCGGCGGCGTTCCTGGCCGCCTATCGCGAGAGCATGACAAACACGCGACTCTGGCCTGCCGATCCGCATGCAACAGATGCAATGCTTAATTTCTTTTTGTTGGAAAAAGCCGTTCGCGAGATCGAATATGAGCTGACTCACCGGATAGAATGGCTGCGCCTGCCGGTGGCCGGCCTGCTGCGCATGCTTTCCGAGCTTTCAGGTGAGTCCCAATGAATAAACTGTCCGCCGAGGCCTATGCGATCGTCGAAGGCCGCCACGCCGATCCCTTCCGCTATCTCGGCGTTCACACCGAGGGCGACAAAACGGTAGTGCGCGCCTTCCTGCCCGAGGCGTCCACCGTCGAAGCCGTCGGCGAGCATGGCGAGACTGCCAAGCTGTCGCGCATCCACGATGCCGGCCTGTTCACCGGGACGATGCCGGGCGACTCGAAACGCTATCAGCTCCGCGCGCAGTTCGGCGACAATGTCGTGCAGCTCGACGACCCCTACCGTTTTCCGCCCGTTCTCAGCGAGTACGACCTCTATCTGCTCGGCGAAGGCACCGATCAGCGGCTCTATGACAAGCTCGGCGCGCATCCGCGGGTGACGGATGGCGTCGAGGGCGTCGCCTTTGTGGTGCTGGCGCCGAATGCGCGGCGGGTCAGTGTGGTCGGCGATTTCAATTTCTGGGACGCGCGGCGACATCCGATGCGCTCGCGCGGTCAGGGCTATTGGGAATTGTTCGTCCCGCAGGCCAAGGCCGGCGATCACTACAAGTTCGACATCATCGGCCCGGGCGGCCAGCATCTGCCGCTGAAGGCCGATCCGATGGCGTTTGCCGCGGAAGTGCGCCCGAAGACCGCCTCCATCGTGCTCGATGAGACCAAACTGCCGCGTCCGCGCCCGGCGCCGGACGGCATCAATTCACGCAGCGCGCCGATCTCGATCTACGAGGTCCATCTCGGCTCGTGGCGGCGCAAGGACGACAATGAATGGCTCAGCTATCGCGAGCTGGCCGAGCAGCTGCCGGCCTATGTGCGCGAGCTGGGCTTCACGCATGTGGAGTTCCTGCCCATCAGCGAACATCCGTTCGACGGCTCGTGGGGTTATCAGCCGACCGGGCTTTTTGCACCGACCAGCCGGTTCGGCTCGCCGGAGGATTTCAGTGCGCTGGTCGACGCCTGCCATGCGCTAGGCTTGGGTGTGATCCTCGACTGGGTGCCCGGACATTTCCCCGACGATCCGCACGGCCTCGGCCATTTCGACGGCACGGCGCTCTACGAGCACGCCAACCCGATGCAGGGCCGTCATCTCGACTGGGGCACGCTGATCTACAATTACGGCCGCACTGAAATCACCAACTTCCTGGTGTCGAACGCGTTGTTCTGGCTGGAGCGCTACGCCATCGACGGCCTGCGCGTCGACGCGGTCGCCTCCATGCTCTATCTCGATTACAGCCGGCCCTATGGCGGCTGGATTCCGAACAAGCATGGCGGGAGAGAAAATCTCGAAGCGATCGAGTTCCTGCGCCGCTTCAACACCGAGGTGTTTTCGCGCTTCCCGCAGGCGACCACAGCCGCCGAAGAATCAACCGCCTGGCCGCAGGTGTCGCGCCCGGTCGATCATGGCGGGCTCGGCTTCGGCTACAAGTGGAACATGGGCTGGATGCATGACACGCTGAGATATATCGGCAAGGACCCCATCCACCGTAAACATCACCACGGCGATATCCTGTTCGGCCTGCACTACGCGTTCTCGGAAAACTTCATCCTGCCGCTGTCGCATGACGAGGTCGTGCACGGCAAACGCTCGATCCTGGGGCGCATGCCCGGCGACGACTGGCAGCGCTTCGCCAACTTGCGCGCCTATTACAGCTTCATGTTCGGCCATCCCGGCAAGAAGCTCCTGTTCATGGGCTGCGAGCTCGCCCAGGAGAGCGAATGGAATCACGACCATTCGCTGGACTGGCATCTGCTGGAGCAGAAGAAATATCAGGGCATCCAGACCCTGATCCGCGATCTCAACCAGCTCTATCGCAGTGTGCCCGCCTTGCATGAGCTCGACTGCGAGGCTGCGGGCTTTGAATGGATCATCACCGAGGATGCCGGCCACAACGTGTTCGCCTGGATCCGCAATGGCCATGACGAACGCGCGCGCTGCGTGGTGATCGTGAATTTTTCGCCGAATGTCTATTACAACTACCGCGTCCGCGTTCCCTTCGCAGGGCACTGGCGCGAGGCCTTCAATTCCGACTCCGCTCTATATGGCGGCACCAATGTCGGCAATTTCGGCGGAGTCCACGCCTGGGACGCTGCGGCTCCAGAACTCGATCTCACGATCCCGCCGCTGGCCGCCGTATTTCTCGTACCCGAAGGCTAGTGCCGCCGATTTGAAGTTCCTGCAGAAGATGCCGCGAGCTCTCGTTGGGAACTTCAAATCGAAAGCGGCACTGGAATCATTAATGCTAGTGCTCCTTTGTTTCCGAAGTTCGTGTAGGGGGCTCCGCAAGAGATTACGAACTTCGGAAACGGAGCACTAGTCCATGCGCCTCACCGCTGGAACCTTTTCGCGTCTTGGCGCAAGCTGGGACGGCCGCGGCACCAATTTTGCGCTGTTTTCGGCAAACGCGGAGAAGGTCGAGCTGTGCCTGTTCGACAATCAGGGCCGTCGCGAACTCGAACGCGTCGAACTGCCGGAATGCACCGAAGACGTCTGGCATGGCTATCTCAACGACGTCTCGCCGGGCCAGCTCTATGGCTATCGCGTTCATGGTCCCTACGATCCCGAGCATGGCCACCGTTTCAATCCGAACAAGCTGCTGCTCGATCCCTATGCGAAGCGGCTGATGGGACGGCTGGTGTGGAGCGACGCGCATTTCGCCTATCGCACCGGCAGCCCGCGCGAGGACCTTTCCTTCGACCGCCGCGACAATGCGCGCGGCATGCCGAAGGCCGTCGTGGTCGACGAGACCTTCAACTGGGGCCGGCGCGAGATCCGCCCGAGCATCCCCTGGGAAGACACCATCATCTATGAGGCCCACGTCAAGGGGCTGACGCAGACGCGGACAGACGTGCCGCCGAATCTGCGCGGCACCTATGGCGGACTGTCGTCACCCGCGATGATCGCGCATCTGAAGAAGCTCGGCGTCACCACGGTCGAATTGCTGCCGATCCATGCCTTTGTCGATGACCGCATCCTGGTCGAGAAGAAGCTCGCGAACTACTGGGGCTACAACACGCTGTCCTTCTTCGCGCCGGAACCGCGCTACGCCCAGGACAATCCGCTCGATGCATTCCGCACCACGGTGGCGCGGCTGCACGATGCCGGCATCGAGGTGATGCTCGATGTGGTCTATAACCACACCGCCGAGGGCAATCATCTCGGCCCGACGCTGTCGTTCCGCGGCATCGACAACGCTTCCTATTACTGGCTGAAGCCCGACAACAAGCGCTACTACGACGACTTCACCGGCTGTGGCTCCTCGGTCAATCTCACCCATCCGCGCGTGCTGCAGATGGTGATGGACTCGTTGCGTTACTGGGTGGAAGTCTGCCATGTCGACGGCTTCCGCTTCGATCTCGCCACTACGCTGGCGCGCACACCAACCGGCTTCGACCGCAATGCGGCCTTCCTCACCGCGATCCGGCAGGACCCGGTGCTGGCCAGCGCCAAGCTCGTCGCCGAGCCTTGGGATCTCGGCATGGGCGGCTATCAGGTCGGCGGATTTCCCTCGCAATGGTCGGAATGGAACGACCGCTATCGCAGCGCCATGCGGCGCTACTGGAGCGGCGAAGGCAGCCTGATCGGCGAAGTATCGGGCCGCATGACGGCCTCTTCCGACCTGTTTCACCACGACGGCCGCAAGCTGCGCGCCAGCGTCAACCACATCACCGTCCATGACGGTTTCACGCTGGCCGATCTGTTCAGCTACAACCAGAAGCACAACGAGGCCAATGGCGAGGACAATCGCGACGGCTCCAACGACAACCACAGCAACAATTGCGGCCATGAAGGCCCGACCGACGATCCCGTCATCGTCGCGCTGCGCCGCCAGCTTCGCAAGAACCAGCTTGCGTGCCTGTTTCTCGCGCAAGGGCTGCCGCTGATGCTGGCGGGCGACGAGGTCGGCAACACCCAGAACGGCAACAACAATGCCTATTGCCAGGACAACGAGACCGGCTGGGTCTCTTGGGAAAATCTCGGTCGCGAGGGCGACGACCTCACCAACTACGTCGGCCACATGACGGCCTTGCGCGAGAAATTTCCGCAAATCAAGAGCCAGCGCTGGCTCGACGGACGACGTACGGACGGCTCCTATGGCGTGCTGTGGCTGACACCGGCGGCCGAAGAGATGCAGGAGGCCGACTGGAAATTTCCGGACGGGCGCTTTCTCGCCTATGTGCTGGGTCCGATGGAACAAGGACAGGCGCCGATCTTTATTGTCCTGAACGCTGCGCCGGAAGAGATCGCGTTCAAACTGCCGAACACGCCGGAATACAGGAGCTGGCAGCAGGTGCTGAACACCACCGAGGTCAAGCAGGAGAGCGCCGCGTTTGCCTCCGGCGCCGATACAAAGGCCCCGCCCCGCTCGGTGCTGGCCTTTGCGGGCGCGGCATGAGCGACGCGCAGTTTGGCGCCAAGCCAGCCAAGGACGGCACGTCGTTCCGCCTGTGGGCGCCGGCGGCCAGGCGCGTCGATCTCGTGCTGGAGAAAAAGCCGCACACGATGCGGCGCGATAATCGCGGCTGGTTTGGCCTTGATGTCCCCGGAACGGGCGCCGGCGCGCGTTACAAATTCCGCATCGATGACGAGATCGACGTGCCTGATCCGGCTTCCGCCTTCCAGCCGGAGGACGTGTTCGGCCCGAGCGAGGTGATCGATCACGCGAGTTTTCAGTGGCGCACGAGAGAATGGCGCGGACGGCCCTGGGCCGAAACCGTGCTGATCGAAACCCATGTCGGCACCTTCACCGAGGGCGGCACCTATCGCGCGATGGTCGAAAAACTCGATCATCTCGCAAGCACCGGGATCACCGCTCTGGAGCTGATGCCGCTTGCGGATTTCGCAGGCTGCAGGGGCTGGGGGTATGACGGCGTGCTCTGGTATGCGCCCGACAGCGCCTATGGCCGGCCCGAGGAATTGAAAGCGCTGATCGACGAAGCGCATCTGCGCGGGCTGATGGTGTTTCTGGACGTGGTCTACAATCATTTCGGCCCGGAGGGGAATTTCCTCGGCCGCTATGCGCCCAAATTCTTCACCGAGGCGCACACGCCCTGGGGCAGCGCGATCGATTATCGCGTGCCGGAAGTGCGCGCGTTCGCGATCGAGAACGCGCTGTATTGGCTGCGCGATTATCGCTTCGACGGGCTGCGGCTCGATGCCGCCAACCATATCTTCTCGGAGCCCGGCATGCCGTCGATGCTGCATGATCTCAGCATCGCAGCGGGCCGGCTGGCCACGGCGACAGGCCGGCACATTCATCTCGTGCTGGAGAATGGCGACAACCGCGCCAGCCTGCTCGATGCCGCCCAGGAGCCGCCGCGCGGCAAATACCGCGGGCAATGGAACGACGATTATCATCATGCCTGGCATGTGCTCTTCACCGGCGAAAGCAACGGCTATTACGGCGACTACCAGCGCTCGCCGCGAAGCGACCTCGCCCGCGCGCTGGCCTCGGGATTTGTCTACCAGGGCGAAACCTCGGCCTTCTGGGGCAATAAGCCGCGCGGCGAGCCGAGCGGAGCACTGCCGCCGGCGACATTCGTCGGTTTCCTGCAGAACCACGACCAGATCGGCAATCGCGCGCTTGGCGACCGGCTCGAGAGCCTGGCCCAGCCGGAGCAAATCGAAGCCGCGCTCGCGGTCACTTTGCTGGCGCCGATGATCCCGATGCTGTTCATGGGCGAGGAATGGGGCTCGAAAGCGCCCTTCCCGTTCTTCTGCGACTTCGAGGGTGATCTCGCCGATGCCGTTCGCCAGGGTCGAAAGCAGGAATACGAATGGGCGTACGACAAATATGGCGATGAGGTGCCCGATCCGCTCGGGCCGTCGACATTCGAATCCGCGAAGCTCGATTGGCTGTCGAGAGAGAGTCAAGTCGGCGCCAAGCGTCTGGCGTTGGTGCGGGAGCTGCTCACCATCCGCCGGCGCGAGATCGCACCACGATTGACCGGTGCGCGCTTTGGCGAGGCCGATGCGGCAGACGACGGCCTGCTCACGGCGCGCTGGCGCCTGGGCGGCGATGGGGCGACGCTGCGGCTGATCGCCAACCTGTCATCGCAGGAAATCGGCCACGCATCACTGCTCGCGGCCG
>Ga0210403_10000294_pt1 | contig 55068 bp, 47 predicted proteins | sample IncBWC19MmetaG_FD_150863 | JGI IMG/M metagenome (GOLD analysis project Ga0210403, IMG submission 150863) | Forest soil microbial communities from Barre Woods Harvard Forest LTER site, Petersham, Massachusetts, United States - Inc-BW-C-19-M | ecosystem: Environmental > Terrestrial > Soil >...
GGCGTTGAAGACTTGGTGTTGATCGGCATCAAACGCCGCGGCGTGCCTCTGGCCGCGCGCCTGGGCAAGCTGATCGAGCAGGTGGAGAAGAAACCGATTCCCACAGGAACGCTGGACATCACACTCTACCGTGACGATCTTTCCACCGTGGGCGCGACCCCGGTGATTCAGAAGACCAGTTCCCTGGGCGCGGAAATCGCCAACAAGAACGTCATTATGGTCGATGACGTGCTCTATACCGGCCGCACCACCCGCGCCGCCATGGACGCGCTCTTCGACCACGGACGCCCGCGCCGCGTGCAGCTCTGCGTCCTGATCGACCGCGGCCATCGTGAGCTGCCCATCGAAGCCGCCTTCGTAGGACGCACGGTGCAGACTACCGATAGCGAAATCATCGAAGTCCGGCTCAGCGAGATCGACAAGGAAGAACAAGTGGTGCTGGTGGAGCGTGTATCGTAGCCGGTATGGCCCGCCCCCGCTCTCTGCTGGCACTCGAACACCTCAGCCCCGCCGAGATCACTTCGATTTTTGCGCTGGCGCGGAAGATGCAGGCCAAGCGGCCTGGGCCGTTGCTGGCGGGCAAGCGCATCGCCCTGCTGTTCTACGAGGCTTCCACGCGCACCCGCGTGTCCTTCGAATTTGCCGCCAAGCAACTGGGTACGCATACCACGGTCATTAGCGCCGCTGCCTCCAGCATTGAGAAAGGCGAATCGCTGGTGGATACGGGCAAGACCTTGCAGGCACTGGGCGCCGACTGTATCGTTATGCGTCATCCGAGTTCGGGCGCGCCGAACGTGCTGGCCCGCAACCTGAGGGTCCCCATTATCAACGCCGGAGACGGCATGCATGAACATCCTTCGCAGGGACTGCTGGACGCCTACACCATCCTGCGTCATAAGAAAACGCTGAAAGGCCTGAAGGTGGCCATGATCGGCGACATCCAGCACAGCCGGGTGGCGCGCTCGAACATTCACCTGTTGTCAAAATTCGGCGCCGATGTGACCTTGTGCGGCCCCTCCGAGTTTCTTCCGGAAGTCGCGCTCACCCTGGCGCCCGGATTGAGACTTACGCGCCATCTAGAGGAAGCGGTCCAGAAGGCCGATGTGGTGATGATGCTGCGCGTGCAGAAGGAACGCCTAGTGGGGCTCAACATCGATACCCAGAAATACATCGCGCACTACCAGTTGACCGCCGAACTGCTTAAGCTGGCAAAGAAAGACGCGATCGTGATGCATCCCGGACCCATGGTGCGGGGCATGGAAATCCAGAGCGAACTGGCGGAATCGCCGCAAGCGGCGATCGAAGAACAGGTACACAACGGCGTGTTCGTGCGGATGGCGGTGCTGGCTATCTGTACCGGGGTGGCCTAGGGAATCGCCGCTGATTTACGCTGATGAACGCTGATTTTCTTGAGGTTACTTTGCAAGAAATTGAACTTTGAACGTACTTAGGCTGGAGGCTTTTATGAACTTAGAAAATCCGGCTGGTGCTCGAATCCGTAGCGAGTATATGCATTTCGACCTTACTGACAAGATTATCGGTACTGATTCAGCCCACGAAGCCCAGCTACTCCATTATCTGCGCGCCACCGAAGTTGAGATTGGCTTGCTTCTCAACTTTGGTCCAAGATCGCAGGTCCGCCGCCTGGTCTTTGGCAATGAAAGAAAAAAAATCAGCGCAAATCAGCGCAAATCAGCGGCGAGTGGCCTTTGCGGGAGCAACGAGAATGTCTGATTCTGTTCTCATTCACGGCGGCCGCCTCATCGATCCATCGCAGAACATCGATGGGCCGCATGACCTGCTTCTGAAAGACGGACGGGTGGCTGAAATTGCGGCGCCTGGGAAGCTTGCCGGCCGGGCCGGGGAATCCTTCGATGCCCGCGGCCTGGTGGTGACGCCTGGGTTCATCGACATTCATGTGCATCTGCGCGAACCGGGCCAGGCCCACAAGGAAACCATTGCTTCTGGAACCATGGCGGCTGCGGCCGGCGGATTCACCTCCGTCTGCGCCATGCCCAATACCAATCCGATCAACGACACGCCCGCCATCACCCGCTGGATGCAGGACCCTGAACGTCAGGCCAGCGTCAATGTCTTCCCGATCGCCGCCGCCACCATGGCCAGCAAGGGCGAGAAGCTCACCAACTTTGTTACGCTGAAACGCGCCGGGGCGGTGGCGGTCACCGATGACGGCAAACCTATTCTCGGCGACGAGATCATGCACCACGCCCTGGCGGCCGCTGCGCGGCTCAACCTTCCCGTAGTCCAGCACGCCGAAGACACACGCATGACCGTGGACGCCGCCATGCACGCCGGTCCCTATGCCTTCCGCATGGGACTGCGCGGCTGGCCCGCCGAGGCCGAATCTTCCATTGTCGAGCGCGACATCCGCTTGGCCAAAGAAACTGGCGGACACTTACACGTTGCCCATCTCTCCACCGGCGCGGCCCTGCATGCCGTGGCCAAGGCGCGGCGCGAAGGAACGCATGTGACCTGTGAAGTCACGCCCCATCACTTCGTGCTGATCGATGAAGATATCGGAGAATACAACACCAACTTCAAGATGAATCCGCCGCTGCGCCCGGCGGCAGACCGCGATGCCTTGCTGGCCGGCCTGCTCGATGGCTCGGTCGATTGCATCGCCACCGACCACGCCCCGCATGCCCATCATGAGAAGAATGTGGAATTCGACCACGCCCCGTTCGGCATCACCGGTCTCGAAAGCGCCCTCGGACTATGCATCCCGGTGCTGCACGTGAAACACCGGATGCCGCTGAAGCGTCTGATCGAGCTTCTGACCGCGGCCCCGGCGAAGATCATGCACCTTGAAGGCCGAGGGACACTGCTTCCCGGCTCTCATGCCGATGTCACGATCTTTGATCCGGCAAAGAAGTGGACCTACAAGGCCGCCGAATCGCTTTCCAAATCAAAGAACTCGCCTTTTGATGGATGGCCGATGCAGGGCCAGGTAATCGCGACTATCGTGGACGGCCGGCTCGTGTGGCAGGAACCAAGGGCCCGCCACGGAGTTACGGGAAAGAAACCAACCCTTAAAACATAGCGAGATGCCGCCGCAATCGCCCGGCTCTGTCCGCTACACAGAGATGGAAAAAGACGTTTCCGTTCTCGTGACCGGCCGGTACATAGTGTCGCGTTCGACGGGTTCGCGTCCGGCTTCGGTGATCAGGCGCATCAGGTCGTTGCGCCTCATGCCCTGGGGGGTGGTGGCGCCGGCATCGTGATAGATCTTTTCTTCGATGACCGTGCCGTCGATATCGTCGGCGCCGAAGCGCAGGCAAATCTGGGCGATCTTGGCGGACATCATCTGCCAATAGGCTTTGATGTGCGGGAAGTTGTCGAGCACCAGACGGCTGATAGCGATTTGCTTCAGGTCGGTCATGCCGGTGGTGGGAAAGAGATGCTGCAAGGCGGTGTTGGCGGGATGAAACGCCAGCGGGATAAACGTCTGAAATCCGCGGGTTTCATCCTGCAGGTTGCGCAGGCGGAGCAGGTGATCGGCGCGGTCTTCTTCATTTTCCACGTGGCCGTAGAGCATGGTGGCATTGGATTTCAGGCCAATCTTGTGGGCCGTGCGGGCGGTCTCCAGCCATTCCTCGCCATCGATCTTGTGGTCGCAGATCACGCGGCGCACGCGCTCATTGAAAATCTCCGCTCCGCCGCCGGGCAGGGAATCAAGGCCCGAGTTCTTCAACTGCTGCAGGGTTTCCGCGATGGTGAGCTTGCCGCGCTTGGCCAGAAACGCTATCTCGACCATGGTCAGGGCCTTCACATGGACCTGTGGGAAGCGCTGCTTGAGACCCGAAATCAGGTCAAGGTAATACTGGAAGGGCAGATCGGGATGAAGCCCGCCGACGATATGGAACTCGGTCACCGCCTCGCTATATCCGGAAGCGGCCGTCTCAAATGCCTCATCGAGGGCCATGGTGTATGCGCCGGGAGCGTCTTTCCTGCGTCCGAAGGCGCACAGCCGGCAGGCCGCCACGCATACGTTGGTCGGATTGATGTGGCGGTTCACGTTGAAGTAAGTACGGTCGCCGTGCATCCGCTCGCGGACGTGGTTGGCCAGCCAGCCAATCGCCAGAATGTCGAACGAGCGATAGAGGGTAACGGCATCGTCAAGCGTCAGCCGCTCACGGGCAAAAACTCTTTCGGCGATGGGAGACAGCCGCGCATCGCTGGTCTGAAACCCGTGCCGGGGCAAAGTGGAAAGCTCGGTAGCCATAACACATCATCATAATGGAAAGGGGTGGCTGGAAGCTATCTGGACACATGCCAAAAAGCGTTCCACCGCAAAGGACACAATGGGCGCAAAGGAAGAACAAGAAATCGTACCGCAGGGAAGAGAGGCCACGGGTTTGCTTCCCGGGCCGTCGTCTTCGCAATAGATCGTAGAGAGAAATAGATCGTAGAGAAAAATGAGGCTGCGCAGTTGGACCGGAACATCGGAACCTTCTGTATTACTATCCATCAAAATCTTCTCGGCCGCAACGATTTCTGGGCCCACCTCACAACCCCCAAAATCCTCTGCTCCCTCTGTTCCTCTGTGTTTCAAAGGTTTTGGTTGTGGCTATGTCACGCTGTGATCTTGTATTTTCCCTTTGCGCCCTTAGCGTCCTTTGCGGTGGATGCTTTTGATTGGAGTCTACTGTGCTTCCAGCCGTATCGTGTATTTCCCGCGCGCTTCCACTTGCACGGCCTCGCCTTTCGCCAGAAACGGCTTGAGTGCTTCGGGGTTGGCCCATTCCAGTTCCCATCCGTTCGCAATGGCCAGCACCGTGTACTGGCCCGGCAGGATGGAAGTCAGCGTGAACGTGCCGTCACTGTCGGTCTGGTCACGGTGAAATTTTCCTGGGTTGTTGGCTGGGTCCTCAGGAACCAGCACGACCATGGCCGCAGCCAGAGGTCTGCCGCCGTGCATTGCCACGCCATCGATGCGTCCCAGCGCATCCGTAAGTTCCACCGTCAGCTTTACCGGCGCTTTGCCGCTGATCTGGACTGTTTCACCCTTGACCTTGACGTTGGCTGTGACCTGCTTCACGTTGAAGCCACGTCCGCCGAAGAAGGTAAGGCCGTAATCACCGGCGGGAACCGGCTGCCGGAATTCAAATTCGCCTTTCGTTGAAACCTGGGCGGCATAGCTGCTGGCAGCCTTCCGGCTTTGTAGTTGCACCGAACCCCGCGGAATGCCGGTGGCGGGGTTTTCCATCTTCACCACGCCACTTACATGCACGAGGGCGTGATCGCCTCCGGAAACCGACTGGCCATCTCCATGGGCCTCAATCGCAAGCGTGACCGACGAGGATGGCCGTGATTCGTTCCATGTATTGACGTCAATAATATATTGGCCAGGGGGGACTCCGCCGATGGCCACCGAACCTACGCCTACCTTGCGGACCTCGGTGTGGACCGGCACCGGGACCGAATCAAAGAGCACCTGGTGGACGGTCACCGAGCTTGAGTCTTCGTTCTCTACACCGCTGACGGGCACGCGCAGATGCAGCGCCGCCACGGAGTGCATGGAAACGTCAGCTACAAAGCGGTCGCCTGCGGACAGTTTCACCGGCGCTGCTCCATCCGAGTTGGTGGCCGATGGATAGAACGTTATCGGGTAGGCAACATCGAGCGCCAGTCCCGTTTCCGGCAGCGCGCTGCGGTTGTTAATGGATACGCCTTGTTCCTCTGCGCCGGCCGCGCCGCTTTCGTCGGAAAAAGCGTGGCGCGCATACCAGGGCGCTGCCACTACCGCGATAAAGTACCGGCCGGCGGGCAAGTGATTGAAGTGATACATGCCCAGATCATTCGTATTGGCCGTGCCCCTCTGAAATGTAGACCGGCGGCCCGCCTGCAGCCCCGCCTGGAACAGCATGACGCGCGCATCGCGAACTGGTTCGCCATACTCGTCGCTCACCTTGCCGGTGATGGCGGCCCCTGGCCGGATGCGGAACACGATCTCCCCGGTTTCGAGGCCGGGGCCGGTCACAATCGAAGTCGAGTACTGGTCATGCTGCTCGTAGCTCTGGTTGACATAACCGCGATGCTCAGCGGAGAGGGAGTACCTTCCCGCCGCCACATTCTCAAAGAGGAACCGTCCGTCGTCACCTGCAACCATGGTCCGCGCATCCTGTATCCGCAAATCTTGGCGGCCGCCCACTGGAGAGATCTGTATCCGCCCGCGCGCCACGGGCGCACCGCTGGTGTCGTCGATCAGAATTCCACTGATCTTCCAGGCTGCCGGTGGCGGCGCAGGGCCCTGCTGAAGGGCCAAAGAAGGCAAGACCACGAAGATGGCAAGCAGGAAAACGGCAAGCGTGAGAAACGCGCAGCGCACGGTAGTAGCCGGGAAGGCCGGCATTCACTCACCCACCTGGATGAGATTGACGGTAACATCGGCGTTGGCGCCGGCCGCGACGCTGACGCGCACCGCCCTGGAATCATATTGGCGCAATATCTGCGGGTTCGAATACTCGATCTGGCCGAGTGCATCGAAAGCCAACACCTGGTAGTTGCCAGGGGCCAGATGCTCCACGGCAAAATGACCGTTGCGGTCCGTGGGCACGATCTGGGGCGGCTGGGCGGGGGCAAATTCCGGCGTCACCAGCACAGTGGCGGGGCCGGGCTTTTCCGCCCGCACTGTTCCGGTAATGGCGCCGCCGTCATCGCGAAGCACGAGTTCAATCGGCTCCACGCCGGCATTCCGGGGCACGACCAGCAGGTCACGCAGAAGATTGGTGCTGCCGGAGCGCGCCGACTGCACATACCATCGGCCCCAGGCGCTGACCTGCACGGTGTAGCTTCCGGGCAGCAGCTCCCATACCGCCAGCGCCGGTTGGCCTTCGTGAGTCTCTAACAGCAATGACTGGTTGTCACGAAACGCCGAGTCGGTGGAATGAAGCTGGATGCGCACGGAACGCGCGATGGTTGCGGCATCGGGTTGCCCTTGAGTTGAGGGCAGAACCGATTCCATCCGCACCGAGATGGGCACCGGCAGGAGCGTCCGCAAAGTTAGGCGCAAGTCAGAGCGGTCGCCGGCAACGTTGACCGGCAGCTCGCCATATAGAATGACGCTGGCGGAGCGCCGCACCCGGGCTTCGAGCACATAAGGGCCCGTGGGAATCCCGGAGATTTCAAATTCGCCGGGCTGGCGGCTGGTGGTGCGCGCCAGAAGAACATCTTCCCCGGACCGGGTCTTGACCCGCACGCTCACGTCTTCCGCCGGGCCCTGGCCGCTGACCGTGCCTGAGAGTTTAAAAACCGGCTCCCGCTTTACGGGAAACTGCAAGTCAACCTGCTGGCCATGCGCCAGTTGAATGGGCGTGGCCGAAGCCATGTCATACACTTCGGGATAGTACATCACCGCCGGATAACCTTCTTTCAACATGCCACGGGCGCGATTGGGCTGTACCTCCACTTGAAAGCGGCTCGCAAAGAGATTGGCGATGCGGAAATTTCCGTCTTCATCGGTGACCGACTGCGACACAGGCACCCATTGTCTGCGCCCCTGTTTCATCAACGGCGTTAGGACGCGCACCAGCGCGTTTTCCAGAGGCTCGCCTTCGGCATTCTCTACGTGACCGGAGATTACACTTTCGGGTGCCAGTTTGATGGTAAGCGGGGCGGTCTGGGCGCCGAGTTCCACGGTGAGAAAACTGCCATTGCGCCGTGATTCATCGCGGGAACCGAAGAAACCGGGCTTGCGCGCCATAATCACCTGCTGCCCGGCGGCCATCCCGTTGAATTGAAAGCGTCCATCGGCGCCGGTGAGCGCCACCCTCTGGGAGTTCCCCATGATCTCGACCAGCACCCGCGAGAGTGGAGCGCCGGTGACTGAATTGACGACCGTGCCTTCCAGCCGGTATTTACTGGAACCATCACTGGACGCGGACTGGCCGGCAGCGGAAAAGCCGAGGAGTGCCGGCAAAGCGCAACAACAGGCCAGCCAGCAGAGGCGGAATAAGAGCTTCCCGAACATTGCCATTTCACGGTATTTGAAAGCGGGTTGGCGCGCAATGGTAGGCATTGGGGTGCGGGTCGGTCACTCCAAGAGCATTACTCTAAGAACGCTCGGGACCAGAAATCTTGCGGAAGCGATTCTGCTTTCGATTCATCAGTGTTAATCAGTGCTTCTATCTGTCCCGCCTTGCGGGATCAGTGGTATGGTTTTTGGCCGCGACGCGGTGAAATCATCGGCGGGCCAGCAGATCGGCGGCCACAAATGCAAAGAACACCACTGCGATGACGCCGTTCATGGTGAAGAACGCGGCGTTGAGTTTGCTCAGGTCCCGGCTGGAAACCAGCGAATGCTCGTAGCCGAGCAGCAGGGCCACGACCGCAACGCCCACGAGCGCTATCTTTCCCATTCCGAACACCACGACCAGCACCAGAAGCAGGGCCAGCATGAACCCGTGCAACACCCGCGCCAGCGCGAGCGCCGCGCGCAATCCATACGCCTGGGGAATGGAGTTCAGCCCGTACCGGCGGTCGAATTCCAGGTCCTGGCATGCGTACAGCACATCGAATCCACCCACCCAGAAGGTCACAGCCGCGGTGAGCACAAGTATCCGGGCGTCGAGCGAGCCGCGCACGGCGATCCAGGCGGCCGCCGGAGCAACCCCCAGGGCGAATCCCAGAACCAAGTGTGACCAGCGAGTAAACCGCTTGGTAAAGGAGTAAAGCAACACGATGGCCAGCGCCACTGGAGAAAGATACAAGGTCAGACGGTTGAGCTGGCCGGCGGCGATTACAAACACAACGGAGGCAGTGGCCACAAAGAGCGCCACGAATTTCATGGAGAGCGCCCCGGCAGGAATGGCGCGGGTGGCGGTACGCGGATTGGCGGCATCCATCTGGGCATCGGCCAGGCGGTTAAAAGCCATGGCCGCAGACCGCGCGGAGACCATGCACACGATGATCCAGCAGAGTTGCAGTGCGGAAGGCCAGCCGCCGGCCGCCAGCATGGCGGCGCACAGAGCAAATGGCAGAGCAAAAATCGAGTGCTCCCACTTGATCATTTCCAGGGTCGTGCCAATGTTGGTGAGAAGCCGCACCAGATATTTTAACCAAAAGCGGCGAAGGGAGACACTGGCTGAGAAGTCAAAAGGAAAGTCCGCTTGCTACTGTGCCTCCGCGGCCCGCAACGCCAGTCCCTTGGCTACCGAGGTGAATTCGCTGCCGCCCAGTAATTTCCCCGCGCCAAAACGGGAGGCAAACATTTCTCTGACCGCCGGCACAAATGCCGATCCACCCGTCAGAAAAACGCGGTTGATTCCAGAAGCCGGAACACCGCTCGTTTGCAGCAGGTCGTCCACGGTCTTCGCTATGGCTTGCAGATGCGGGTCGATCCAGCTTTCAAAAGACGAGCGCTTTACCGGCTGGCTGATCCGGATCTCCCCGTCTTCAAAAACAAACTGGGCCCGGTCATCGCTCGAGAGGGCGACCTTCAACGCCTGGACTGCCCGGTGCAACTGGTAGCCCATGTCATTGTCCACCAGATGGATGAGCGCCGCGATCTTCTCTGACTCTACCGCCTGCGCTTTCAATGAGCGCAGCAGCCGCATCGTATCCGGGGCCTTGAGAAATGACAGGTAGTGCCATCTTTCCAGATTCAGATAAAGCCATGCGGGCACGGGCAGCAGCTTGTCCACGGACCGGTAATCCGTTCCCGCCCCCAGGTGAGGCGACACCAGGTTGCGGATGATGGCCGCATCAAACGTGTCGCCGGCGATGGGCAGCCCGGCGTTGGCTACGATCCTCTGCGCCGGACTGTATCGTGTACGCGACCCCGGACCGACCCGCACGATGGAAAAGTCGCTGGTTCCACCCCCGAAATCAGCGACCAGCACCAGTTCTTCGCCGGCCAGCGTACTCTCATAGAAATAGGCGGCGCCTACCGGCTCGTATTCAAATTGAATATGTTTGAATCCGCATGCCTGCAAGGCAGAGGTCAGCCGGCCAATGCCAAACGCCTCATCGTCGGCGCTTTCAGCCCCGGCGAAATGTACAGGGCGGCCCACCGTGACCCGATCGCCCAGCGCACCAAGCTGCCGTTCGGCTTCCGTGACCAGTTCCTTGATGATGATGGAAACCAGGTTCGCAAAGGTGTATGGCCTTCCGGCAATGACCGTGGATGTGAAGGTGCGGTTGGCGGCAAATGACTTGACCGACTGAATCAGCCGTCCCTTGGGATCATCTTCCAGGTAGCGGGCGACGGCCAGGGGCCCAGCCAAGGCGCGGCGCACGGGCTGATGTGTCGATGCTTTCGGTGGAAAATAAAGAATTGACCTGAAGCTTTCCGTGGGGCCCGAAGGAGACGGAAAGACGGCAAGCCTTACCTCTCCATCATCTTCGCGTATGGCCAGGCTGCTGTTGGTGGTCCCAAAATCCAGGCCGATGTGCCTCGCCAATATGCGCCCTCCAATTCAAATGCTATAACATCGTTGTCGGTAGCGGCAGCGAATCAGAGACCGAGTTCTGGAAGGCGGCCATCATGTTCATGAGGCCGACGTTCGCCGCCGCTTTGAACGCTCGATCAGGAACTTCTTCGTCCACTACGGGCCGTTAGCGGATTCCTGGACGCTCTTTGATAACTCCGACAAGCAGCCCGTGATCATCGCCGACAAAAGACAGGGTGGCGTCAGTATAATGAAATCTCAGGCATACAATGCCTTGATCAAACTCTATGGCCACGTACCCTGATCGGACCGACATCCTCAAATTGCCCCTCCAAGTGCGCGCCGAGATGGCGATGAAGGTTGCCGTAAGGAAGGTGATTGAACGGGCAATCCGGGATGGTCGCGCCATCCACATCTTACGCGACGGCAAAGTCGTCGAGGTGTCAGGTGAAGAATTGAAACGGCTGGCCGCCCCTGATTCAACTGAGTGAAGGAGTACTCCGGATGCAGAATCAAAAGCTGGTTGAAAAAATTTCTGTCCTGACCCAAGAGCAGGCGGCAGCCGTGGAGCAGTTCATCGATTACCTGCAGGAGCAGCCGAAAGGAATCCCTGAGAGTAACTTTCGATCCTCACTGGACACCTTCATCCGTGAGCATTCAGAACTCCTTCGGCGGCTGGCACAATAGTGAGCGTCTACCTGTCCATAGAGCAGGTGATTGAAATCAACGGAAGAATGGTAGATCTTTACGGCGGCCTTCGCGGAGTCAGGGATCAGGGCGCGTTGCAGGCAGCGGTAGCCCGTCCGCAAACAGGTTACTATTCGGATGCGATCGAAGAAGCTGCAGCCTTATTTGAAAGCCTTTCGCAAAACCATCCTTTCCTTGATGGGAATAAGCGGACGGCAATCACTGCCACCATCGTCTTTCTTGCTTGCAATGGCTACCGAGTTTCATTCAATGATGTTGAAGCGTACGAGTGGCTTATGGCTCTGTATGCAACCGGTCGGGTAGCCAAGAACGTCATAGAGGCTTGGCTGCGTCAGCATTCTGAAGTCGGATAGTTCCGGCAAAATGACTGACATCGAGAACCTACGGCAACTGGTGCGATAGCCGGGCCACCTCATCCCTGCAACATTCCCAGCAACCCGCCAATGGCCCTGGTCAACCTTTCGCCAGTAACCGATTCCGGCAAAGGGATCGACAACACTGGTTGGTTCGTTCGTGCATCACGCGAGACCAGAGCTGACAGCGCCTGTGAAATCCGGTGGCTGGCGCCGGGCTGCATTGGGGGCACAGCCGGAGCTTCAGCACGCTCACGCGGCGCTTTCGCCGCTAGCGCCTCGATGAAACTCAGTCCGGCTTCGATCAGTCCGGCGGCCGCTTTCTCTAAGCCATCGGGCTGAGCGTGACCATTGGTGGGCTTGGCTGGCAACGCGGCGGCTGCGGCAGGTGAGACCGGCAGTCCTGCCGGTTTTGGTTCCGGCTGTTCCATGACGATCTCTTTGACCGCTTGCAAGACGCTCTTCTTGCCCAGCGCGGCGAAGCTGACCTCGTCCGTGGGTGAGTCGAAGATCCCGGCAAAGACCGCTTTCTTGAAGCGCATGATTTCCCAGATCCGTTCCTCAATGCTGCCGGTGGTCAACAGATGCACCACCTGCACCGGCCGCAATTGTCCCAGGCGATGGACGCGACCGATGCGCTGCTCCAGCCGCGCTGGGTTCCAGGGCGGCTCGAAATTGATGACTGCCGAAGCCGATTGCAGGTTCAGCCCTACGCCGCCGGCATCGGTCGAAAGAAACACCTTGCACTTGGCATCGCTCTTGAACTTCTCCATCAGTCCGCCGCGCTTGGGCGCCGGCACGCCACCGTGTAACGACACGAAGCCGATCCCCAGTTTGCGCAGCTCCTCGCCGGCCAGATAGGTCATGCGTTCGTATTCGCTGAAGACCACGACTTTGCGGCCCTCTTCAATCGCCAGTTCGCGGATGATTTCCCGGAACTCCTCCAGCTTGGGCGAATGATGGGTCTCTTTGTCATAGAGAAACGTGGAATTGCAGATCATGCGCATGTTCTGCAGGGCGCAGGTCATTCTCCGCAAGTCGATCTCCGAGAGCCATCTCTGCCTGGTCCACTTGTGTACGATGCGCGCCACGATTTCGTACTGCTCCTCATACGGGCCGGCTTGTTCTTTGGTCAACGGGACCTTGAATATCTGGTCGGTACGTTCCGGCAGTTCCTTGAGGACCTCTTGCCGCGTGCGCCGCAGCAGGATGGGCTGGAGCTGATGGTGAATGCGGTCGAGGCCGCGATAACCGGTGATCCGCTTATGATCATCTTCCACGCGGTGTTCCTGCAGAAAACGAAAGGCCGGGCCGAGCCGCCGTCCATCGATGAATTCCACCACTGAAAAAAGTTCTTCCAGCTTGTTCTCCAGCGGAGTCCCGGTAAGCACGAAGGCGTAGCGGCTCTTGAGCTGCTTTACAGTCTTGGCGGTGGCCGTCGCCCAGTTGCGGATGCGCTGGGCCTCATCGAGGATGATCAGGTCGGCGCCCATGGCCTGCAGCGGTTCCAGGTCTTTGCGCACCAGTTCATAGCTGGCGAGATTGAAGAATGCCGGGGCCTTGTATAACTGCCTGCGATGAACATAGGAGCCGTCGATCACTTGGGCGGAGAGTCCGGTGAATTTTTCAATCTCCGTTTTCCATTGATATTTCACAGAAGCGGGGGCGATCACCAGCACCCGTTGAATGCCGTTTTGACGGCGCAACAATTCAGCCGCGGCCAGCGCCTGGACGGTCTTGCCCAGACCCATATCGTCCGCCAGTATCACCCGTCCGCGGCACGCGGCAAACAGCGCGCCGCGAATCTGGTAAGGAAGCAGCTTGGTCTTGAGGATTCCGGCCAGCGGATCTTGCCCGCGGCGAATCTTGGCCAGCAGCTTGCCTTCCAGTTCCAGTCCGCGGACGGCCTCGTTCTGGCGTTCGATGTAATCCAGAACGTCGCTGTAGATCACCGCCTGATCGTCCGCCTTTCTGAACTCTTCGAGCACCGTGCCGAACTGCCGGAAGTCTTCAGATCGCAGCAACCCGCGCGCATCGAAATACCGTTCGGCCAGGGATTTCAGCGCGGCGGAAGGCGAGCCCGGCAGCCGCAGCCGGATTCCAACTTCTTCGCCATAGTGCAGTGAGATGGAAGCGCGGGCGCGCACAAATTGCTCTCGTTCGAGAGCGCGGCCATGGCGATGACGCAGCCGCTGCAGCACGGCCTCAATGTGCTTGCATGTCCCCAGCGTGTTAATGGCGAAATCCGGGCAGGAGCAGTAGTTCTCGAACAGCCCGGCGCCGCGCAAGGCCACGCGGTAAACCTTCTTGCTCGCCGATTTGACCTGATAGTCTCCGTAGATTCCTTGTGCCGGCCGCTTCAGGATGCTCGCTACTGCCTTCTTCGCCCGCGCTTGCCGCTCAGCAATCTGCTGCTCAATCAGCATGCTGGTGATCTCCCGTGTTCTTGATTTCTGTGGAGAGCCCAGCATACAACAGGAGCGCGGTCACTTACACTTGACTTGACAGCCGGAAGTCTTTAAGAGACAGCACTACATTCGAATTGCCAAAAGGGATACAATGGAATCCATGAGCGAGGATGTTTCAGATCTATTGAAGAGAGTGCTTGCCCTTCCCGTAGAAGCCCGGGCTGCCCTGGTCGGCTCTCTGCTTGACAGCCTCGATGACGTTGTTGACGAGGATGCCGAAGCAGCGTGGGAGAAAGAAATATCCCGGCGAGTGGCGGAGTTGAGGGCCGGCAAGGTTACAACGGTTCCCTGGCAAGAGGTTCGGCGGAGGCTTTCCGCAAAGCTTGCCGAACGTGGCTAGACAGTTAAGATTTCACCCAGAAGCAGTCGAGGAATTGGAATCCGCGATGGACTGGTATGCAGACCGTAGCCCACGAGCAGGCGCGGAATTCATCGACGAAGTTACTAAAGCATTTGGATATGATTGCAGAGTCGCCTGCGCGCTGGCCAAGGGCCACGGCTGATACTCGGCGATTCCTCTTGCACAAGTTCCCGTTTGCGGTCATTTATCTTGAGAAGCCAGATGTGGTTCAAGTTGTGGCCGTTGCTCACGGCAGAAGGCGGCCTGGCTATTGGGCACATAGGGTGTAGTTCGGTTTGACATCATTCAGTCCCCCCATGCGAACAAGCCGATGCATTTTACGGGTCTTTACGCAATCCGCCAAAGCGACCGCTTCGCTAGCGCTGGCAATGGCATTGTCTTGGCCGGCAGAAGCGCACTGCCAGGAAACTCCGCCGATCCGGAATGACAACTTGTCCACCGCTGGTCCACTGGAAAAATCAGCTTGCCCGCCGGCCCAAAGAATCAGCTTCCCCATGCACAATGGGCCGGTTACCGTTACGCACCTCTCCGGCGCTGTTGTCTTTGAAGCAGGCATGGCCATTGACGCCGATGGCGCGCCCAACGCCTATGCCCCGAAGGACCGTGGCCTCGATCACATCGCCAATGCCCGTCACCACCGTCACTGGGTGGGCGTGGCCACCGACCGGCATGGCAAACCGCTGGTACAGAAGAAAGGCCGCTATCGCGGGTACTACGTTTCCACCACCTCGCTGCACGAGTCGGCGATCCGCAACTACGCCAACCCCGCGAAGTACGTGGACGCCACCAAGGTCCCCTATATTGTGCTGCCCCCGGAAGTCGCTGACCGCTTTGGCATCACGCTTGGCGATCTGGCGGTAGTCATCAATCAACGCAGTGAACAGCCATTCTTCGCCTTCGCCATCTATGCCGACGTCGGTCCGCGCCAAAAGATCGGGGAAGGGTCGATTGCGCTGGCCGAAGTCCTGGAAGTGCCTTCCAATCCGCGCAACGGCGGGACCGATGGCGGCGTACTCTACGTCGTCTTCCCCGGCTCCGGTCTCGGTCCGGGAAAGCTCCGGACGCTCGAAGAGATCAACGATCTGACCGCGGAACTATTTGACCAATGGAGAGGCGCCCAGGCTCCGCAGACGTGCTGGCTGCTGCCGCATGGGAGAGCGTCGCTGGTGGCCGAGAAGGCCGGCTCGGAGCCACATCCGGTTCATAAATGATCGGCGGCGTGAAGGGAATGCCCCAGTCTCACAAAAGGCGATAGTGTAGTGTCCCTAACGTTTCAACATTTCTTTGCATTTGACTTCCTGCGCAAAAGAACCACGCGGGTGCAAAAGAAATGACTCGGGCAGCCGCGCTGCGGGCGAGCATTCAGGAAACGCCATTGCGCAAAAGCAAAACTATTTATGGAGCACTACACTAGCCATGATTGCAGCGTCAGTTTATATCGAGTAGACCTCCTGTACTGCCGTTCCATAGCGGCAGATTTAGACGGTAAACTGTATTGCTGTAGGGGTCCAGGACACACCATCATTGCCAGTGGCACTGTAAGGCAAGGCATACGTATTCCCGTTAAACGTGAAAGTAAACTGTGTCGGACCACCCCAGTTAATGCCGATAGCAGCCAATTGATAACTGCCTGCGGGCAAATAGATTGGGTAAGCACTTGGGCCGATAGGGCCGCTCACTCCATTGAGCGTCATGCCGCCCTGCCACACCCCTGGCTGTATGTTGAATGTCGCATTTACCGTGTTGCTGTTACCGCTCAGAATTGAACAAATCTCAAAACAGGCCCCCCATTGAAATGCTATGAGGATAAGTTGATTATCGGTTGCCGTAACGTTGATTGAATTTGCCATAATTGGTGACCTCCGAAATGATTAGATTTGCCATGCCAGCCGCCTCAACTGGATCAAAATGCAGGTGCGGCAGCCTGTGTGTAATTTGTAGTTGCTTCTTCACACTAGCGATAGGCATAAATTGATCTATTCTTGATAAGAATGGTTCGGTTGATCCAGCCTAGCCCAGCCCTGTCGTAGTGCATAGAGGGCAGCCTGGGTGCGATTGGTCACCCGCAGTTTTTCATAGACGGTGCGCAACTGGTTGGCTACCGTATATGGGGAATAGTGCAAGGCATCCGCGATGTCCTTGTTCTCCAGGCCCTGGGCCACGAGGCGGAGGACAGCCATCTCACACCGGGTTAGCGGCTCCGAATCCGGTGATTTCGGTATGATCTTGTCTGGAGTCTGACGATCATCTATGGAATGATCTCTATAGGAGGTAACGATATCTGGCGGCGGGATATTCCCGGTCTTCATGGAGTCCTTTGTCCTTTCTTTTTTGCGCATGAATCCAGATTTTTGCTGTGTACGCACTAGAGGCGCCTTCCGGAAAGCACATTTTCTGCGAAGTTTCCGATCCGGAAGCTGTTTGTTTTCAGGTGGTCACTTTTCTGGAAACAGGTTTTCCGGATGAGCTTCTATGTGAGCAAACCAATCAGCGTTCGTTGGGATTCTTCTTTAATTAAGGCGCAGCCCAGAGCCGGGAGAGATCACGGATTCAGAGAGAAAATTCAGGGAGAAAAAATGATCAGCCTTCCTGGGTCAGCCCCACATCGCGGACCAAGTCGCATGTGAATTGCGCATCGCGTCCGTAGCTGCTGTAATGGCCAGTTGGCTGGCGGGCGCGTTCGCTACGGTGTTTTTTGTCTGTCACGATTTTGCGGCTGGTTACACTATGCTGGTTACACCTTTTTGAGATGAGGGCCTTGCGCGAGCGGAAAAGCAGCACGGAGGGTATCCAGACGGGAACTGCCCTGCTGCCGATTTCGTTATTGAAACTGACGGCGCTCACAGTCTAGGATTACTACGCTCTCCGGAACTTGTTGAATCGGATACACTTGAAGAGGTTCAGGGCAATCGGCGCGAGTGGCTGTCCCGAGATTTCCTTCCAGTGAAGTGAGGCGGAAAACCATGAGTTTCAAAGACCTGATCAAGAATGCGATCTTCGAGGAAGAACCGCAATCGGCGCAACCGGTCCAGCCTTCCCCGATCCAGCCTCCCCCGGTGCGGCCCATCAGGCCGGTGCCGCCCGCGTCGAGCAGTGCTATCTCTACAGCCATGCCTGCTGCGATGCCGCCGGCCACTGGCCGCGACAATGAGTTCTATGGAAGGCTGGCAAAACAGACCGATTTGGCGGCCGTGCCCGATTTGGCCAAGATCGAGTCTTTTGCCGCGCCCCTGGTCGATGTGATCCCCGATCGTACGTTGCGATACAAGGCCGCCATGGCGACCGCGCAATCCCAGGCCGGGATCACCAAGGCATCCGTCCTCAAAGGATTTGACAGTCTGCTGGCCACGCTCGATTCCGCTTCCAACTCGTTCGCCAGCCAGTCCGATGAAATTGGCAAGAACGATATCGACGGCAAGGCCGCGCAGATCGCCGACCTCAATACTTTGATCGAGCAGAAACAGAAAGAGATTGCCGACATGCAGCAGCAGGTCAAAGCCATGCAAGCGCAGGCCGAAACTTCGCGCGCCCGCTTGCAGCAGGCACGGGCGAATTTCCAGGCCGCCTACCAGCGGCGCAAGGCCGAGATCGAGCAGCAGCGCAAGGAATTCGAAACCATTTTGCAGTGAGGAGACACCATGGCAAGCAACACACCAGGTTCACCGGTAATGCAGGGCTTGAAATCCTTCTGGCAGCGGCCGGAAGGGACGGTCGGCAAGATCGTGTTGGTCATCGCCGCCCTTGCCGCTGGCTGGGGATTCGTCCAGCTTCTGCCTTTCCTGATCGCCGCGGCCGCCAGCACCCTGCAACTCGCGGTGCTGATCGCCGCGCTGGTGGCTTTCCTGTTTGTGGTCACCAACCACCGGGTCATCACGCTCGGCAAACTGATGTTCCAGAGCGCCATCCGTTATCTTACGGGGCTGTTCATCGAGCTCGATCCTATCGGCATCCTGAAGAACTATATCTCCGAAATGAAGAAGAACCTGGGGGTAATGGATGAGCAGCTCGGTAGCCTGAACGGATCGATCCGCACGCTGCAGGCGCAGATCGACACCAACCAGAAAGAGGCCGAGCACAGCATGGCCCTGGCCAACCAGGCCGACAAACGCATGGCCGCGGGAAATCTTCCAGCGCTCGACCAGCAGCAGTACATGTCGGCCAAAGTCACCAATCAGCGCCACGCGGCCAGCTTGATCAACATCAACAAGTCGCTCAGCGACCTGCGCAACAAACTGCAGATTCTCTATGACCAGTTGGTGCGCTGGCGGGCGACTGCTGAATTCCAGGTCACCGACAAGGAAAACCGCGTCAATGAAGAGGAAATGCGGCGCAAGGCCCTCAAGAAGGCCTATTCGGTCTTCCAGGCGGCCAAGAAAATCTTCCGGGGCGATCCGGTGGCCAACGAGATCTATGACCGCACGCTTGAATACCTGGCCGACGATGCCGGCCAGATGTTGGGCGAAATGGAAGACTTCAACCGCCTCGCCAACAAGCTCATGACCAACATGGACCTGGAAACCGGCGCGGTCAACGATGAGGCCATGAAGCAACTGAACGAGTTTCAGCAGAAGTTGCTGCCCACGGCGGCCACGGCTGCTCCTGCGGGAACTGCCGCCACATCCGTGCCTTCGCCCGCGGGCCAGAAGGATGATTACAGCGATTTGATTAAATAACTGCCGGCTGCTGGCGGCTAGCTTTCAGTGTGAAACGATCAGGAGCATGAATCAAACGTAGATTCGTGGCCCATATTCGAAACGCAGGACTTATCGCGTAGGAGAGGATTTCCATGTTCAATAACAACACCATCACCACCCCATCGACCGGGCACCGCCTCAAGCCAGGGGCAAAATTCGTCCTGCTGCTGCTGGGAGGCCTGGTCCTGTTTTTCGGCTTCCGTACGGCTGTCGGCCGCGGATGGATTCCGGCCCCTGGCATCGCGAAGTCCATCATTCCCAGCAAGGCCGTGCTGCCTGACTTGAAAGAAGCAGTGGTGGCCAATGTCGAGCCCGCGGCATTTCCGGAGATAGCGCCCGCATCGGTGAAAGCGCCGCTGATACGCGCGGAAATCTGGGCCTGGAACGCGCAAATGGGTTTCATCTATGCCAACGGCGGTCCCGGCACCACGCGCAACAGCCTGATGGAAAAGCACGGCGTCAACCTCAAGCTGCTGCGCCAGGATGACACCAGCCAGATGCAGAATGACCTGATCGCCTGCGCCAAGGAAATCAAAGACGGCGCCGACCAGTGCTCGGGCGGCGCGAACTTTGTCCTCATCATGGGCGACGGCTCCGGACAATTCTTTGCCGCGGTGAACCCGCAGCTCAAGAAGCTCGATGGCGGCAAAGGAGATTATGTCGCCCAGGTCATCGGCGCGACCGGCTATTCGCGCGGCGAAGACAAGCTGATGGGAATGCCCGAGTGGAAGAACAATTCCCAGGCCGCCAAAGGCGCGCTGATTGCCGGTGTGCTGCGTGACGGCGACTGGAACATCGCCATGAAATGGGCGGCGGACAACCAGATCAAGAACAATCCCGACGAAAAGACATGGGACCCCGATGCCCTCAACTGGGTGAACGCGCCCGACTACCTGAAGGCCGCGGAAATCTATAACGCCAACACCTGCGAGGACCGCAAGGTGGTGAAAGACGGCCGGCTCACCGGCGAATCCAAGAACGTCTGCGTCAACGGCGTGGTCACCTGGACACCCGGAGACGTGAACGTTGCCCACGGCCGGGGCGGGCTGGTCTCGATCGTCTCTTCCAAACAGTATCGCTCGCAGATGCCCGACGTCATTATCGGCATCAAGAAATTCAACCAGGACCACCGCAATGAAGTCCAGGGCATGCTGGCCGCGACCTTTGAAGCCGGCGACCAGCTCAAGGCCTTCCCCGAAGCGCTCAAGCGCGCCGCCGATGTCAGCGCCAAGGTTTACAACGAGCAGACCGGCGAATACTGGCTCAAGTATTACAAGGGTACGCGCGAACCGGATAAGACCGGCAACCAGGTAGACCTGGGCGGCTCCGCGGTCAACAATCTGGGCGACAACCTGCTGCTGTTCGGCCTGCAGCCGGGCGCCAACAACAACTTTAGGTCCACCTACACGGTGTTCGGCAACATCGCCACGCAGCAGTATCCCGACTTGTTCAAAGACCCGAACAAGGTCCCCGATGTCAAAGAGATTCTCGATACCTCGTACATCCTGGGGGCCTCTTCCATGATGGGCGCAGCGGGCGCCGAGCCGGACGTGGCCACCTTCAACACCGGCGCCGATACCGGCGCGGTGGTATCGAAGCGCAATTGGAACATCGAATTCGATACCGGCAAAGCCACATTCACTCCGGAAGGCGAACGCAACATGTACCAGATCAAAGACGATCTGGCCATCGCCGGCGCGCTATTCGTCACCGTCAATGGCTATACCGACAGCGTAGGCAGCCGCTCGGCCAATCTCGATCTTTCCTCGCGCCGTGCGGCTGCGGTCAAAGACTGGCTGCAGAAGAAGGCGCCGTCGAACTTCCCGGAAAACCGTTTCCGCATCCACGCCTTCGGCGACGACAATCCCATCGCTTCCAATGCCACGGCTGAAGGCCGAGCCAAAAACCGGCGCGTGGAAATCATCCTGTCAGGCAGCGAATAGGAGCCTCTCTTGAGCAGTTCGAAACCGCAAGCCAGCACAGCGGCCGCCGGGGTTTCCGGCGGCCCTGCGGCAAGTGCCATGGGCCATATGCTGGGCGCCTTAGCGCCCAACCGCGTCATCTCGTCCAACACGCTTCGAATCATTGTCGTCTTCCAGGTGGCTGTTCTGCTGCTGGTGTGGGCAATTTTGTCTTCTCCGGATACATTGCTACCCACGCCCAAAGCGGTGTGGGAGGCATTTAACAATCTCTGGAACCATGAGGGCCTGGGATCGGAACTGATCACCAGCTTCCTGCTCAACGCGCAAGCGATGGTCTGGGCAACGCTGATCTCTCTGGTGCTGGCTTACCTGACCGTGGTGCCGTTCTTCCGGCCCATCGTCTTGGCGATCTCCAAAGGACGGTTCTTGAGCATGGCAGGAATCACCTTTTTTTTTACTGTGATTTTCAAGAGCCATCTGAAAGTCAGCATGCTGGTGTTCGGCGTGGGAGTATTTTTTGCCACCTCCATGATCGATGTGGTCGCCCAGGTGCCCAAGAGTAAATTTGATCTGGCGCGCACCCTGCGCATGGGCGAATGGCGGGTGGTGTGGGAAGTGATCGTGCTCGGCCGCGCGGACGCGGCTTTCGATATGCTCCGCCAGAACGCCGCCATCGGCTGGATGATGCTCACCATGGTGGAAGGCATCTCGCGGTCCCAAGGCGGGATTGGCACGCTGCTCCTGAACCAGAACAAGCACTTCCTGCTGGACGCAGTGTTCGCCATCCAGATTTGCATCCTCATTGTTGGTCTGCTTCAGGATTATGCGATTGGACTGGCCAAGAAATTCATCTGTCCTTATGCCGATTTGCAACTCGAAAGACGATAAGCTGTTTTCCGGATTGAGGACCTGACTCCATGCCACCCAAATACAAATACGGCGACACCCTGCTCAAGATCGATCATGTCAGTCTGTCCTATGGAGACAAAGTCATCCTCCGTGACGTCAACGCCGAAATCCGCGACGTTATTCGCGAGGATGTCACCCAAGGTCAGGTGGTGGGATTCCTCGGGCCTTCGGGCATTGGGAAAACCCAGATGTTCCGCATCATCGCCGGGTTGAACCAGGCGACCTCCGGCCAGGTGCTGGTCGGCCCCCAGCAGGCCCCGGTCAAGGCCGGCATGGTGGGCGTGGTGGCCCAGGATTATCCGTTGTTCGAAAACCGCTCTATTTACAGCAACCTCTTGCTGGCGGCCGGACAGAGTGAGGCCAATAGCGCCAACGCCCACGAAAAAGTCATGGACTATTTGCGGCGCCTCGATATGGTCGCTTGTGCCCAGCTCTATCCTGCGCAGATTTCCGGCGGACAGCGCCAGCGAATCGCCATCGCCCAGCAGTTGCTGTGCAGCGACCACTTCCTGCTGATGGATGAGCCCTTCTCCGGCCTGGACGTGGTGATGGAGGCCAAAGTCTGCGAGTTGATCGCTGAAATCGCCAGCCTAGATGAACTCAACACCATCATCGTTGTCACCCACGACGTGACCGCCGCGGCTTCCGTAGCTGACCACCTGTGGCTGATGGGCCGCGATCGCGGCGAAAAGGGCGAGATTGTCCCCGGCGCTCATATTGTGGAGCAATACGACCTGATCGAGCGCGATCTCTGCTGGCATCCCGAAATTACCAATTCACCGGCCTTCCTGGAATTCGTGCGCGAAGTGAAGGAGCGCTTCCATACGTTATGATAGGAGTGACTCGATGTCCAGCATTCTCGATACTTTCAACAGCCAGACATTCACCGGACAATTGCACACCAAGTTCCTTGTCCCACTGCAGGGCATGGAGCCGGTGGCGCTGGAGCTGGTCGAAGTCAACGAACGCAACTCGGCCCCCAAGATCGAGCTGTTCTCCCTGCTGTTCCGCGGGCCGCACACCCCCCGCCTGGACCAGATGATCCACGCCCTGGAGCACGAAAAGCTGGGAAGGTTTGAACTGTTCCTGACCGCCATCACCGGCGACCATGACAGCGTCACCTATGAAGCGGTCTTCCACCGCTTTCGTAAAGACCAATGACCAATGACCAATGATCAAAGACTAAATGACCAATGACTTCAAGCGATAAGATCGCTCTCCGTCCGGTCGTCGAAGAAGACGACGGATTTCTGCTTTCCGTCTATGCCAGCACCCGCGCCCAGGAAATGGCCATGGTCCCCTGGCCGCCCGCTCAGAAAGACGCATTTCTCCGCATGCAGTTTGCGGCGCAGAAGCAGCACTACGCCGCCGAGTACCCCCATGCGGACCATGACATCATCTGCGTGCAAAGTGTTCCCGTGGGCCGCATGTATCTCGACCGCGGCAAAAAGGACCAGGACGCGTTCCACATTCTCGACATCACCGTGCTGCCAGAGCATCGCAACCACGGCGCAGGAACTCATCTGTTGCGGCAGATCATGGAAGAAGCCGCGCAAAACGGCAAGTCAGTCAGCATCCACGTTGAGAACTTCAGTCCCTCGTTGCGGCTGTTTGAAAGGCTGGGCTTTCAGCGTTCCTCGGAAGTCGGCTTTCAGCTCCTGATGAAATGGCAGCCACCGGCGTAACAGACGCAAGCTGCTTCGCCCTGAGATGTACCGGCGGCGTCCCACACACCGTGTCATCCCGAGCGGCGTCAGGAGCGCGCGCTTTCATCAGCGCGCGAGTAGCCGGGAGGGACCTTGCGGGTCTTCCGGAATGACTGCCGCCACTCTGACATCATTTATCTGCCGTTCTGACAGCCATCTCATCAGCACAGACCAGGTAACGCCCGGCGACTGGTCTGAGCGATTGAGTCAGTGATGATTGAGGAAGAGCATCCGGCGCCGGCAGGCTGAAATCAACTTCAGCCGCCGGCGGCCAGATCTTTTGTTGCGGATTAATACACCAGATCGCGGCCCTGCCGGAATCCGCCCGGTGAACGGGTCTCCGGGGTTGGTTCGGTGGCCGGCGCTCCCGTTGAGGGAGAACTGGCGGCCTGTGGGGCCGCCCCAGGCGCTGGAGTAAAGCCGCCTGCTGGCGCGAGACTGCGTCCACTGCCGCCGGGAACCTGCCTGCCGCTGGTGGCTGAAACACTGTTCCCAACGGAAAGATCGACGACGCTCGCCAACGGTAGTTGGTTGATGACCGCCAGGCAGCTTTGCTGTGGCCCTGTCCCAGGCACCACAAAGAGCGCAAACTGCCCCAGTTGCGGATGATCGAATGTATGTGTGCCTTGCGGCAAGTGCTCGCTTCCGGTACCGCTAAAGGAAAGATAATAGCCCGCCGTTACCACCGGCCGCGTGTTCGACTTGGGCGGCATGACCGCCATGCTGGCCGGGTTAAACGGCGGAGGCGTGGCAAAATCGCTGACCGCCAGCAGTCTCATCCAGACCGGCGCTGCGCCGCCGTAGCTAATCTTGAATGGCGAGCCGATCGCATCGACAAAGCCTTGCCGTTCGATATCTCCAAGGCCGGTGAACTGCCCCGCTGCTGAATTGGTGGATGAAGGCGGCCCCTTTTTGGCCACCGGCGCGCCGCGCATGGGAGGACCTGCCGCCCAGCCGGCCATAGGAGCGGCCAGACAGGCGGCCGCCGCAAATACACCGTCGTGCAAGAAACGTCGTCTGCTTACCGCCATGAACAACCTCGGAAGAAATGAATTTAGGGGTGAGCTTGCTTTTCTTGCGTTCTTGATTATTTATTCTTAATGGGGGAATTCCAGTATAGCGGGTCAGTGGCCTTTTGCCAAATCCGGCCATGTCCGTTGGTTACCGAAGTCATTCCCTAAGCAAGATAATTAAAATTCTCTAATTATTAGAGGCGCGATAGGCTACTTTGGGGCAACTGCCTAATTTTTGCTTGACATCCAGATGTCCGGCAGGCACAGTTACCTTTAGCCCGGCAAGATTCCCCCCAAGGTACACCAGTAAGGTACGCCGCGACGGCAGGCAGTCGGCAGTAAATTGGGCTGTAATTGCCTGATCTTTCGCCTTAATGAATGCACGCCCTGCGCCGATCAACCGGCAGGTACCAAATAACTGATTTCAAATGATAATAGATGAACAATTGCACCTTCTAAGGAGTTCCGGTGACTAAGCGTCTTCTGCCTTGCCTGAGAGTCTTTGTGTCCCCAGCCGTTCTCATGATTTTCATCGTCCTTTCCAGTGGGATGAACAGCCTCCTGATGGCGCAAGCCGGCGACAACGTTGCCCGTGGACCAAAGATCTGGCTGCAGGACAATCAGAGCATTCCGGTGACCCACGTGGGCCCTGCGACCGCCGCCCAGTCGCTGGCCGCAGGAAAGGGTCAACCGTTGGCAATGACCACCGGGGACTTCGATGAAGACGGCGTTGCCGATCTGCTCGTTGGCTACAATACGCCAGCAGGCTTTGCTATTTCCGTACAGCGGGGCAACCTGGACGCCTTTGCGCCCCAGAGCGATGCGTCGTTTCAGGCGATTGGCCGCGGCGAGTTCCCGTCTCCGTTTCTTCCCAACGCGCAGGTCATCGCTATTCCCATCAGCCCTGATTTTCTGGCCGCTGGCAACTTTACCGGCAAGGGTCATCTTGATTTTGTGGCTGCATCGAAAGGTGGAAGCACCCTATATCTCTTTGAAGGCAACGGTAGTGGTGCTTTTGCCGCGCCGCAGGTGATCAATCTCTCGGGCGGGATCACCACTCTGGCTGCCGGCGATCTGGGAAACTCAGCGCAATTTACCAAGCTGATCGTGGGCGTTGGGAGCGCTCAGGGTTTTTCTGTGCAGGTATACAGCGGCACCAATCAAGGCCTTAAGTCGATGGCAGGCTTCCCGCTGACTGCGGCAGCCTCGAGCATCAATTTCGGCGAATTTGAAGCCGGACGTTCGGACGCGGCCTTTCTCTCCGGAGGGCAGGTTTTCATCCTGCGCTCCGCCACGATGCAGTTGACGACCGTGTCCCTGCCCGTATCCGCCACCGCCATGGCCCTGGGTCGGTTTATCTCTGACCGCAATTTCAGCGCACAAATTGCCGTAGTGACATCCGATGGCAGTGTCCTGGTTGCCGTTCGCGAAGAGTTTGATCCTCGCCCGTTTACCATCAGTGAACTGCAAGCTAGGCGTCAGGCGCTGCGGCTTGGGAACCCTGATCCGCTGATGCCTCTGCAGTCTTTCCCGGCGAACGGCTGGAAGATCGCGGAAAGCTTCCCCGTCGTTGGCACGGTTACATCTGGCCAGTCCCCTGTGTTCTTCCGCACCCGAATCTCCAATAACGGCACAGATGACATCATGTGGGTCAATGCTTCTCCCGGCCAGATGGCCGTCATTGCCCATCCCAATCTGCCAGAAGGCGCCGCCACATTCCTTCCGGGACAGGTTTCAATCAAGCCTTACTCCGGTTCACCCGTTCAGGCTTTGCCGATGCGCATCAATGTTGACGGACGGCCAGGGGTTGTGGCGTTGCATCAGGGCCAGGTTGCGCCCTCCATGCTGATGCCGCTGCCGGACCCCACGTTCTTCCCCAACCGCTTTGACGACATAGCACCCCGAGGCACTGGTGTGACTTGTCTCAACACTCTCGCTGTTGACGGCTCCGGAGATTGCACTTTGCGCGAAGCCATTATCAAGGCCAACGGCGACACTATCATGCTGCAAGCGGGGACCTACAGCCTGACTCGCCCCAGGGTGACCGGCGACAATACCGGCAATACCGGTGCCTTGTATGTTAACAATTCGGTCACCATCGTCGGCGCCGGACAGAACTCCACATTCATCCAGGCTGGGACAACCGCCTACAACGCGGGCATTCCAAACGGAGTGGATCTGGTAATGGCCGTCAACCAGGACATCACTTCGTTCACGAATGCCACTGCCAGCCTCTCGAACCTCACCCTGCAAAATGGACACAATCGCGGAACAGTTGGCACTTTCGACGGTGATGGTGGCTGCATGGAATTCGACACCGGTGGCAGCAATGCCGCCACGGCCACGGCCACCCTTACGCTGACCAACGTCACGCTTCGAAACTGCGACACTACAGACGGCAACGGTGGAGGACTGGCGAACTTCAACACCAATAACGGAAGCGGGCTGGTCACTATCACCAACAGCATCATCCAGGGAAACAAGGCAGTGCAGAGCGGCGGCACCGGCACTGCGGGTGGTGTTTGGGTGTCTGATCCGTCGCGAATGTCCATGACCGGTAGCCAGGTCCTCAATAACCTGGCCCCCAATACGAACAATACTAACCAAGCAGGGTCAGGCGGCGGCATTACCATCACTTCCAACACGAATAACAGCCGGCAGACTGTGATTCATTCGAGCACTATCTCCGGTAATCAGGCGGCGGGAGAGGGCGGCGGCATCAAGACCCTGGCGAACCTGCTGGTCGATCAAGGCAGCGTAATCAGCAACAACAGCGCTGGCAGCGCCAACGTCCTAAACAAGAAAGACGGCGGCGGAATCTTCATGAACCCGTCGGCTAGTGGCTGTCCCGGCGCATGCACGGATTCGGTGACGCTGACCAAGGTGACGATAACCGGCAACAGTGCGCCGAATGGGCGTGGCGGAGCCATTTCTTCTGGTACCGTGTCGCCGGCTGGTGGGAATTTAACCATGAGCTTCAGCCGGCTGGCCGGTAATACTGCCGGTGTTTCGGGAAGCAATCTGGAAAACATTAACAGCGCGATCACGGCGACCAACAACTGGTGGGGTACCGATGCAGCCGGCGCGACCATTCATACCGCAGCCGGCAGCACCACCTTCGATCCCTTCATCGTCCTGACGCACAACGCCACTCCGGCAATCATCCGCATCAATCAAAGTACGACCTTGACTGGAGACCTGAGCAAGGATAATCACGGCAACGGCGCTGCCCTGGCCGGCAACCTTAACCAGATTGTCGGACTGCCTATCACCTTCGACAACCCAGTTCTGGGAAGCATCCCCCAGGCGCAGCCGGAGACGCTGGGCAATCCCGTCCCCACAGCGACGGCCACCTTCAATGCCGGTGGTACGTCAGGGCGAGGCTCTGCCCATGCCACGGTAGACCAGGCGATCGTCTCAGCCAACTCCAACCTGATTGCCAGCGCCACCGAAGCCACCACTACGGTGACCATCACCACCGTCGGTGCGCATAATTTTGCCGCAGGCGAGACGGTGGTCATTGCAGGCGTAGGGGTCGGAGGTTATAACGGCACATTCGCAATTACAGCTACACCCACCGCGACAACTTTTACCTACACCACCACGGCGGGACTGGGTGCATCCAGCGGCGGGACGGCGACTGTAGGCATCATCATCCTGGAGCCGCTCCAGATTACCAAGAGCTTCAGCCCGAACCCGGTTCCGGTGAACACACCCTCCACCCTTACTTTCAGCGTCAACAACCCCAATGTAATCGCGGTAGATGCGAGTTTCACGGATACACTGCCCGCGGGTCTGGTGGTTTCTGCCACCCCGGCGGTCACCAACACCTGCGGCGGCTCGGTTACGGCGGCTGGGGGCTCCGGCAGCGTGGCCTTCACCAACGGTGCATTGCCGGTTGGCGCCTGCACCATCACAGTCCATGTGCAAAGCGCCACCGATAACGTCTATAGCAACACGGTCACCATCAACTCCACCGCGGCCGGCACAGGCGCTCAATCTACGTCTTCGGCCAACTTGACGGTCATCAATCCGCCAAGCATTACCAAGATATTTGGTGTCAGCTCGATTCCATTCGGCGCGACCACCAGCCTCAGCTTTACCGTCACCAACCCGAACAGCAACCCTGTCTCTGTTCTGAATGGAATCGCATTCACCGACACGTTGCCAAGTGCGGCTCCCGGCACGCTGGTCGTGGCCACACCCAATGGGTTGAGCAATACGTGCAGCACGACGCCGACCGCCACAGCCGGGACCGGCAGTGTCAGCCTCACTGGCTCGAGCCTGGCGGCTGGCGCATCGTGCGCGATTTCCTTGAACGTAAAGGCCACAGCCGTCGGCGCTGCAAACAATAGTGTTACCGCCACCGACACCGTTGCCGGCACGGGCAACACCTCAACTGCGCTCCTTACAATCGTCAAAGCCGACACCACCACGACCGTGACATCGTCAGTGAATCCCTCAGTCTTCGGCCAGTCCGTGACCTTGACAGCCACAGTTGCAGCAGTTGCGCCGGGATCAGGAACAGCGACCGGAACGGTTACCTTCCTGGACGGCGGCAGCCCCATCGGCACCGGCACCCTAAGTGGAGGCATAGCCACATTCACCACCTCTGCTTTGGCTGTGGGTAACCACACCATCACGACCAGCTATGGCGGTGACGGGAACTTCAACGGCAGCACCGGATCGCTGACTGGCAATCCGCAGGTGGTCAACAAGGCCGATACCACCACAACCGTGACCTCATCCGCGAATCCTTCCGTGTCTGGTCAGTCCGTGACTTTCACAGCCACGGTTGCAGCAGTTGCGCCGGGATCAGGAACAGCGACCGGAACGGTTACCTTCCTGGACGGCGGCAGCCCCATCGGCACTGGCGCCCTAAGTGGAGGCATAGCCACATTCACCACCTCCGCTTTGGCCGTGGGTAATCACACCATCACGACCAGTTATGGCGGCGACGGGAGCTTCAACGGCAGCACCGGATCGCTGACCGGCAATCCGCAGGTGGTCAACAAAGCGGACACCACAACCGCTGTCACTTCGTCCCAGAATCCATCGGTCTTTGGTCAGTCCGTAACATTCACTGCGACGGTTTCACCCGTGGCGCCGGGATCAGGAACGCCGGTCGGAACAGTTACATTTCTTGACGGCGGCAGTCCCGTCGGCACCGGAACGCTGAGTGGCGGCGTCGCCACATTCACCACGTCCGCTTTGGCCGTGGGTAATCACACGATCACGACCAGCTATGGCGGTGACGGGAACTTCAACGGCAGTACCGGATCGTTGACCGGGAATCCACAGGTGGTCAACAAGGCTGACAGCACAACCGCCGTCACTTCTTCCCAGAACCCATCGGTCTTTGGTCAGTCCGTAACATTCACAGCGACGGTTTCTCCTGTGGCGCCCGGATTGGGAACGCCGACCGGAACGGTCACCTTCCTGGATGGCGGCAGCCCTGTTGGCACCGGCACGCTCAGCGGTGGCGTGGCCACCTTCACGACCTCCGCTTTGGCCGGAGGCAATCACACGATTACCACCAGCTTCGGCGGCGATGGAAACTTCAACGGCAATACCGGTTCCTTGACTGGCAACCCACAGGTCGTCAATAAGGCCAACACCGCGACTTCCGTGACTTCTTCCGTGAATCCCTCGTCCTTCGGTCAATCGGTGACCTTTACCGCCACGGTGTCCGCCGTGGCGCCGGGCACCGGAACAGCAACCGGGACGGTCACCTTCCTGGACGGCGGCAGCCCGATTGGCACAGGTACGTTGAGTGGAGGCATCGCCACATTCACCACGTCCGCTTTGGCAGCAGGCAATCACACCATCACCACCAGCTATGGCGGGGATGGGAACTTCAATGGCAATACAGGATCGCTCACAGGAAATCCGCAGGTCGTCAATAAGACCAATACGACGACCGCTGTAACGTCGTCCGCGAATCCCTCGGTCTTTGGTCAGTCCGTGACCTTCACAGCGACGGTTTCACCAGTCGCCCCAGGGGCGGGAACGGCGACCGGCACAGTTACGTTCCTGGATGGCGGCAGCCCCATCGGCACCGGCGCCCTGAGTGGAGGGATCGCCACATTCACCACTTCGGCGCTGGCCGTAGGCAATCACACCGTTACCACCAGTTATGGCGGTGACGGCAACTTCAACGGCAGCACCGGTTCGCTGGCCGGGAACCCACAGGTCGTCAATAAGACGGATACCACAACGGCGGTAACATCGTCGCAGAACCCCTCGGTGATCGGTCAGTCTGTGACCTTCACCGCGACGGTTTCGCCCGTTGCGCCAGGATCCGGAACACCGACCGGCACGGTTACATTCCTGGACGGTGGTAGCCCGATCGGCACCGGCACCCTGAGCGGAGGCATAGCCACATTCACCACCTCCGCCCTGGCCGGAGGCAGTCATACAATTACCACCAGCTTTGGCGGCGACGGCAACTTCAACGGGAGCACCGGATCGCTGACTGGCAATCCTCAGGTGGTCAACAAGACCGACACTACCACCACCGTAACTTCGTCCCAGAACCCCTCGGTCTTTGGCCAGTCGGTGACTTTCACGGCGACCGTGGCGCCGGTGCCGCCGGGATCCGGAACACCGACGGGAACGGTTTCATTCCTGGACGGCGGTAGCCCGATTGGCACAGGAACTCTGAGTGCGGGCGTGGCCACCTTCACGACTTCTGCCCTGGCCACCGGTAGCCATACCATCACCACCAGCTATGGCGGCGATCCGAACTTCAATGGCAACACCGGTTCGCTGACCGGCAATCCGCAGGTCGTCAATAAAGCCAACACCGCAACTTCCGTGACTTCATCTGTGAATCCCTCGTCCTTTGGTCAATCGGTGACCTTGACCGCCACCGTTTCACCTGTCGCGCCGGGAGCGGGAACACTTACCGGAACAGTCACTTTCCTGGACGGTGGTAGCCCGATTGGCACCGGAACCCTGAGTGGAGGCATCGCCACATTCACCACTTCGGCGCTGGCCGTGGGCAATCACACCATCACCACCAGCTATGGCGGGGATGGGAACTTCAATGGCAGCACCGGATCACTGACCGGAAATCCGCAGGTCGTCAATAAGGCCAATACGACGACCGCTGTAACGTCGTCCGCGAATCCCTCGGTCTTGGGTCAGTCCGTGACCTTCACCGCGACGGTTTCACCCGTCGCTCCCGGGGCGGGAACGGCGACCGGCACGGTTACGTTCCTGGATGGCGGCAGCCCCATCGGCACCGGCACCCTGAGTGGAGGGATCGCCACATTCACCACTTCGGCGCTGGCTGTAGGCAATCACACCGTTACTACCAGCTATGGCGGCGACGGCAACTTCAATGGCAGCACCGGTTCGCTGGCCGGCAATCCACAGGTCGTCAATAAGGCCAATAGCACGACGGCCGTGACATCGTCTCTCAATCCCTCACTCATTGGTCAGCCGGTAACCTTCACAGCGACGGTTTCCCCGGTTGCACCAGGAGCCGGAACGCCGACGGGAACGGTCACCTTCCTCGATGGTGGCAGTCCGATTGGGACGGGCACGCTGAGTGGCGGAGTAGCCACATTCACCACTTCTGCCTTGGCCCTCGGCAGTCATACCATTACCGCCAGCTATGGCGGCGACGGAAACTTCAACGGCAATACAGGATCGCTGACCGGCAATCCGCAGGTGGTGAACAAAGCCAGTACGGCAACGGTGGTGACTTCATCGCAGAATTCTTCCGCCGTCGGTCAATCTGTGACATTTACCGCCACGGTTTCAGCGGTGGCGCCGGGAACAGGGACTCCAACAGGCACAGTCACATTCCTGGATGGCGGCAACCCCATCGGAACGGGAACACTGAGTGGGGGTGTGGCGGCGTTTACCACCTCTGCGCTGGCCGCGGGCAGTCACACGATCACCACCAGCTATCCTGGCGATGCTAACTTTAATGGCAATACGGGATCGCTCACCGGCAATCCACAGGTGGTGGTTGGCGCGCCCATGATCGCCAAGGCGTTTAACCCGACGCCCATTGCGGTCAACGGTATCTCGGCCTTGACGATAACCATTGCCAACCCTATGGCCAATACTGTTGCCGAAAGCGGTGTGGCGGTGACCGATAACCTGCCGGCTGGCATGGTCATAGCGACGCCCAATGGCCTGAACAACACGTGCGGTGGCATCGCTACCGCAACAGCCGGATCAAGCAGCGTCTCGCTGACCGGTGGGACCATCGCCACCGGCAGCACCTGCACCGTAACCGTGAGTGTTAGGACCAGTTCCACCGGGAACTTCGTGAATACCACCGGCGCCGTGAGCTCGACCAATGGCGGTACCGGCAACACCGCGACGGCCACTCTCACGGTGCAGCCGGCCGATCTCACCATCACCAAGGTCCACAACGGAACGTTCTCCCGCGGCCAGAACGGCGCCACCTACACCATCACGGTCAACAACATCGGCGCTGGACCTACGACCGGCACGGTCACCGTAGTGGATACGCTGCCCAATGTGGCGAATACCATCGTGCCCACGGCGCTCAGCGGCACCGGCTGGGCTTGCACCCTGGGAACGCTGACTTGTACGCGCAGTGATGTCCTGGCGCCGGGCGCGAGCTATCCGGCGATCACGCTCACGGTGAATGTTCCGATCAACATTAAGAACACCTTCACCAATACCGTCACGGTTTCCGGCGGAGGTGAAACCAACACCGGCAATGACACCGGCTCCGACACTGTGACCCTTGGACCGCCGATCATCATCACGCCCCTGAATGCCAGCGTGACGGTGGCCGCGGGCGGCACGGCTTCGTTTAACCTTAAAGTCGACTCTCCTGACCCCACGCTGGGAGTAATCACCTTAAGCTGCAGCGGATTGCCATCGCAGTCGGCCTGCACCTTCAACCCCGCTACCATCGACACTGCGCTGGGCGTGAGCCCGACCATGGTGATGATGACAGTAACCACCATCGCCACCCACACCGCCTCAGTGACGCTGCCGCCGGCGCCGGCGCCGGGTGGGGGCGGAAGCCAGCCGCCGCTCTATGCTGCGCTGCTGTTCCCGGCGCTGGCTCTGGCAGGCTTAGGTACGATTGGAAGAAGTAAGAACAGAAAGACCCGCGTTAAGCTGGCCCTGTGCCTGGCGGCTTTGCTCATGCTGCTGGCGATGATCGGTTGTGGAGTTTCGCCGCAGCAGCGCACGGTCCCCGGCACGCCGGCGGGCGCCTCGTCGATAACGGTGACGGCCGCCAGTCCGGGCTTTACGGCGGCCAGTTCGGTAAGTCTGACAGTGCAGTAAGAATGCTGTTTAAAACGCTACCAGGAGCATACTAATGTCAAGTCCATTTATCGGCGAGATCCGGATGTTTGCCGGAAACTTCGCCCCCGTTGGCTGGGCGTTCTGTAATGGCGCAATAATTCCCATCAGCCAAAACGACGCCCTGTTCAATCTGATCGGAACCACCTATGGGGGCGATGGCCAGAATACCTTCGCGCTCCCCAACCTTCAGAGCCGCGTTCCTGTACATGTGGGGCCGAACTTTGTTCTAGGTCAAGCTGCAGGCGTGGAGTCGGTCACCTTGACCACCAGCCAGATTCCCGCGCACAGCCATGTGCCGCTGTGCAGCCCTAATGCCGGCAGTCAAGCTGGTCCGGGCAACGGTGTCTGGGCCGTTGCTGGCAGCAATTTGTACGCTGACACGGCTCCCAGTGTGGCCATGGCGCCGACAGCATTGGGATCGACTGGCGGATCGCAACCGCATGACAACATGGTTCCGTTCCTGGTCATTAACTTCATCCTTTCGCTGTTTGGGATTTTTCCGTCGCAAACATAATGCTGTTTTTCGGTTTCGACGTGGAGCGGGCCTACAGTCCCGCAAAAGGAGATTAAGAGATGTCAGAGCCATTTCTGGGTGAAATCAAAATTATCAGTTGGAATTTCCCTCCCAAGGGCTGGACCTTCTGCAACGGGCAGTTGCTGCCCATCAATCAAAACCAGGCGTTGTTTTCCATCCTGGGAACCACCTACGGCGGCGACGGAAGAGTAAATTTCGGCCTGCCGAACCTGCAAGGGCGGTCCCCAGTCCATGTCGGGAATGGGATTGCCCTCGGGGAACTCGGTGGTGAAACGACCCACACCCTTAACATCTCCGAGATACCGGCGCATAACCATGTGCCGGTGGGTTCTACCAGTTCACCCGGCTCCCCTACCGCACTAGGAAACTTGTGGGCCACTGGTAATGCCTCGGTCTACGACGGGTCGGGAAATTCGACAATGAATCCTGCCTGCGTTTTGCCGGCGGGAGGCAGTCAGGCCCATGAAAACATGTCGCCCTATCTAGTGCTCAACTTCATCATCGCGCTTCAGGGGATATTCCCCTCACAGAACTGAAAAGGGAGAAGAAACTATGTCAAATCCATTTCTTGCGGAAGTCAGGATTTTTACAGGAAACTTCGCTCCCAAGGGCTGGGCCCTCTGCGATGGCCAGCTCATGCCCATCAGCCAGAACACGGCGCTCTTTTCCTTGCTGGGCACCACCTACGGGGGCGATGGTAAGAGTAATTTCGCTTTGCCCAATCTCCAGGGCTGCGCGCCCATGCAAGCCGGCCAAGGCCCCGGTCTGAGCCTGCGTGATCTGGGGGAAACCGCTGGGGAGCAGACCGTAACGCTGCTGCAGACTGAAATGCCCGCTCATAGCCACAGCGCGCAGGCCTCTAGCGCCAGCAATCAGCTCACCCCGGTGAGCAACGCCTGGGCCTCGGGCCAGAAGGGCTTTGGAAATGTCTATGCGGCTTCCAACCCGTCGACCAATGTTGCGATGAACGCGGCCGGCACGTCCATCGCCGGCGGCAACCAACCCCACAACAACATGCCACCCTTTCTCGGCCTGACATTCATCATCGCCCTGCAGGGAGTATTCCCGGCGCGTTCGTAACGGACCGGCAGAACGACAGTTCTACTTGGTAGGTAGAAGGGCCTGAGAGCTAATCTCTCAGGCCCTGTTTGTCATATACGCAATCCCTTTCCGCATTTTTTGCTGTCACTCTGACAGCGGATAGACATCGAAGCGGAAGCAAAGTCTTGACTGCCTCGCCATCCTGCGGGCACACTCAAGAATGGATTGGCTATGTCCACAGGGATCAACAGTCTGAACCGCTTTTCAAGGATGGGTAGCAAGCTGCCGTTGCACCACGAAGATCGAAGATCTCATCCCCAACAGTATCAGCAACGAGATTTTCCTTAAGTTTCAACGACATGAGTGAAATGAGCGGATTGAGCGCTTTTTCTCGAGGATAGTAACCAGATCGCCAATCCCCACCCCCTGTATCATCTACGCCTCATGTATGCATCATTTTCGACCCATCGCTCACGGCCTGCCGTGCTCAGGAGACCGAAAATCATGGAACGCCATGATCGCTGTAGAATGAGCACCACGGACAAAATCCACAGCGAATGGCATCTTCTTCCAACCAAGCCCCCGTCCTGTTCGAAAGCGGAGTCCCGCTATCGCAGTCCGTCATCTGGCGATGGCAGCGGGAATTCTACGCTCAGCGTGGCCTCCGTGCCTGGAGCGAAGACATGGTGCCCCAGTTCATCACCAACAATCCGTTCATCGCAGAAATTTATGCCCAGATCGTCTTTGCTTTTCTGCGTGACTGCGCCGCCGGGGACGATGCAAACAACCCGCAGCCCCAGCTTCGCATTTTGGAATTGGGCGCCGGTCCCGGTAAATTTTCTTATCTCTTTCTCCTTCATCTCTCCCGGCTCATGGCCTCCGGCGGCTTTCCATTGCAATCTGTCCGTTATTGCATGACCGATTGCGGGGAAGGCATGCTTCAGGCTTGGCGTTCGAACCATTACCTCACCCGGTTCGTCGAAAGCGGAATTCTCGAATTCGAAGTCTTGGAGGCAGGCGGCCAACTCCGGCCGGCCTTTCTCTGCGGAAGTCCACCTTCCTGCTCACCTCTGGTAGTGATCGCCAATTACGTTTTCGACAGCCTGCCGCAGGACGCCTTTCTCATCGAAAACGGTCAGATTTCCGAAATGCGGGTTACGACAACCGGTGAAAGCGGCAATCCAGGGCCACAAAACCTATCCGGCATGAAACAGTCTTTTCAGAATTTCACTGTGCCCCCGGGCCACTATGAGGATGCATCGTGGAACAGCATTCTGGAGCAGTACCGCACCCGGCTTCCTGCGGCCACCGTCCTGTTCCCCTGTGAGGCCTTGCGGACGAGCCGGCAACTGGGCGCGCTGACCGCCGGCAGCGTGCTGCTGCTGGTTGCCGACAAAGGGCTGATCCATGAGGAAGATCTCCTGTTGTCTCAGGGACCGCCCGCGTTTGAGATGCACGCTTCAGGGCACTGTTTTTCACAGATGGTCAACTTCGATGCCATCGCCCGGTACTTTCAGTTGCTGGGTGGAGAGGCGCTGCTGCCCGATAAGCACTACGCCGGTCTGTGGCTTTGCGGATTCCTGCAAGGCCGGCCTGGTGGCCAGTTCCCGGCCACCCATGCTGCTTACAGGCAGATGCAGGCGGCCTTCGCTCCCGATGACCTGTTCTCACTGCTGGGCTGGCTTGAGCCGCACATGGATGAAACCAACGTCCCGCAGATACTGGCGATTCTGCGGCTGAGCCGCTGGGACCCGGTGGCCCTGATGCGGCTGTTTCCGGTACTGGCCCGCCAGCTTCGCAATGTGGCCGCCGCACGCCATGACGTACGCAACGCCGTCATGAACACCTGGGCCAACCACTTCCCGGTGACCGCTGCCGACAATGCTTTCGCTTTCCAGTGCGGCGTGATTCTGTTGGAGCTGCGATTCTTCGACGATGCCCAGCCGCTGTTCCGGGCGTCTCAGCAGTTTCTGGGGCCGTCCGCGGCCACCAGCTATAACCTGGGACTGTGCGCCGTTGGACTCGGAAATGCCCCGGAAGCTCTGGCGCTCATGACCGAGGCTTGCGAGCTGGACCCGAACTTCGAACCTGCCCGGGCCAGCCGCGCAAGGCTCGAAGCCGGAATGTAGAAATCCCGAAACCCCAGACGGTGCCGAGCAGAGACGGTGCTGAGCAGAGACGGTGCTGAGCAGAGACGGTGCTGAGCACCGTCTCTACGGCTGGGCGATTTTTTCGAGTTGCAGCAGATGGTTCAGGTCGTGGCCGGCCATGGTTTCGTAGATCGTCGCCAGAGTCATCGTTCCCCGCTCCGGGTGCATGACCGTCTTGGAATGTTCGGCCTTGGGCAGGGACTTCAACAAGGCCACGTTCCAGCCGCGCAGCGCCGAGAACAGGGCCAGCGCGGATTGGGAGTCGTAGGCGGAGTAGGTTTTCGCCCAAGCATCCTGGTCAAAGGGTTGAATTACGTGTTGCGGTTCGGCCAGGGTCTGGCGCAGGCGGAACGCAAATACCATTTCACAGTCCGCGAGGTGGCAGAAAATTTCACGCGGCGACCACTTTCCGGGCGCAGGACTTTTACCGGTTCGTTCCGTTCCGAGTTTCTGCGCCAGACCAGCCAGTTTGCCGGCAGTCAAGCCAATCACTTCAAGAGGGTTTGCGGTACCGAGGTAGGAAGCATAAGGGTTTTGCATGACCAAGCTTAACATCGCCGGCGGTTGGCGAAAACAGTCTCAGAAACCAAAAGCCGCCACGGAGACACGGCGTGACGCAGCCACAACCAAAAAGAATCCACCGCAAAGTACGCTAAGGTCGCAAAGGAAGATCAAAAGATTGAACCGCGGAGGACGCGGAGGTGCGCAGAGAGCGCGGAGAATCCGCGTGCATCCGCGTAAATCCGCGGTAGGGTTTCTTCTTGTCAGTGTTGATCAGCTCTTCTATCAGTCCCGCCTCGCGGGATCAGTGGTAAGGTTCTTGATTGCGGCCCTCGTCCCTTCGTACAACTTCGCGTACTCGCGGGCGGAAGCGGACCACGAAAAATCTTTCACCATACCGTTCATCATGATCTTCTTCCAGGCGGCCTTGTCGTTGAAGACGGAAAGGGCGAGGCGCAGGGTAGCCAGCAGTTCTTCACCGGAATATTCGCTGAATTTGAAACCAGTGCCGCGGCCGATCTCCGGGTCCCAGTTCTCAATCGTGTCATCGAGCCCGCCGGTGGCGCGCACGATGGGAACGGTGCCGTATTTCAGGCTGTACAACTGGTTGAGGCCGCAAGGCTCATAGCGCGAGGGCATGAGAAACATATCGGCGCCCGCTTCGATCTTGTGGGCCATGGCGTTGTCGTATCCGGTCCTGAACCAGAATTTGTCAGGAAACCTGGCGCTTAAATCGCGGAACAGGTCTTCATACCGCGATTCACCGCTGCCCAGGACGGCCATGTTCAATGGCAGGCCCGCCAGTTCGTCCGTAATCCCGGCGATCAGGTCAAGGCCTTTCTGCTCGGCCAGGCGGGAGATCATACCGATGAGCGGCAGCTCGGGATTTGCGCCTTCCAATCCTAACTGCCGCAGCAGGTCGCGCTTGCAGCCGTGCTTGCTTTCCATGGTCCCCAGCGAGTACTGGGTGAGAATGAGCTTGTCTTTTTCCGGGCTCCACTCGTTATAGTCCACCCCGTTGAGGATCCCGCAGAACTGGCCGGCGCGGCCACGCAGAACACCCTCCAGGCCAGACCCGAATTCCGGGGTCTGTATCTCTTCGCTGTACTTCCTGCTCACGGTCGTAATGCGGTCGGCGGCGACCAGTGCGCCTTTCAGGAAATTGATCTTGCCCCAGAACTCCATGTGGCGGATGCTGAACAATTCTTCAGGGAGCATCAGCAGCGGCAGGGTGCGGGCGGGGAAGATCCCCTGAAAGGCGACGTTATGGATGGTCATTACGGTCGTTGTGTCTTGAAACGCCGGGTCATGGGCGTAGACCGTCCTCAGCAAAACGGGGACCAGGGCCGCCTGCCAGTCGTGGCAGTGAAAGACTTCCGGAACGCCCAGGACCTTGGTGGCTTCCAACACTGCGCGCGCAAACAGGGCATAGCGCTCGGCGTTGTCCGGATAGTCGCCCGCGGGCGTGCCATAGAGGCCTTCACGGTCAAAGAATGGCGGATAATCGATAAAGTAGAATTGGACGCCAGACTGGCGTCCACCATCGAGCACCGCACAGAAGCGATACTCGGGAGCGAAGGGCACGCTGACGCTGCGCAGCACGGTGCGCAAAGAGTTGCTTTTTGTGTTCTTATAACGGGGCAGATAGACCGAGACGTTGTGACCGAGTTCGGCCAACGCCCGCGGCAGCGCGCCCACAACATCGGCCAGGCCGCCGGTTTTGGAAAAGGGAACGCACTCAGATGCAGCAAAGACGATGTTCAACAGGCCTCCCGGAAGTCCGGCACGATCTGTGTTTCCATCAAGCTGGTCGGGAAGAGTTTAATGGCTGACAGAAGCAGGGTCAATTTGCAAGAAACCATAAGAACCATAAGAGCCAAGGTGGGTAAGGTTTAAAGATGGCCAAAGCCAAAATGGGGCAGAACTTTCTGGCCGACCACGCCGCGGCTGAACAGATCGTAGACGCCCTCGGTGACATCTCGCATTCGGTCGTAGTGGAAATCGGCCCGGGCCGTGGCGCCCTGACCGGACTCCTGGCCCAGAAGGCCGGCCATGTCATTGCCATCGAGTTGGACCGGATGCTGGTTGCCGGGCTCCGCGTGAAATACGCTGAGCAGAAGAACCTGGAAGTCCTCGAAGCCGACGTACTGGCCGTGGACTTTCACGCGCTGCTCAACCGGCCAGACAGAGCCGAGTCCGGGAAGGTCCACGTCATTGGCAATCTGCCGTACTACATCACCTCCGATATTCTTCTGCGGCTCTTTGAATTGCACGAATTGTTCAGCCAGATCGTGGTCATGGTGCAGCTCGAAGTGGCGGAGCGCATCGCTGCGCGTCCGGGGACGCGGGACTATGGTCTGCTCTCAGCCACAACCCAGCTTTACACCCAGGCACAGAAGCTGTTCACGCTGCCGCCGGAGGCGTTTTCTCCTCCGCCTAAAGTCCATTCGGCCGTTGTGCGGTTACAGGTAGCGCCCCGGTTTCAGGAGCTAGGAGTGCCGGCGAAAGAGTTTATCGGCTTCCTGAAGACGGCGTTCGCGATGAAGCGCAAAACACTGGTGAATAATCTAAAGAGGAGTTATCCGGAAGAGCGGGTGCGCGCCGCATTGGAGCAGGCCGGGGTGCGCGCCGATGTGCGGGCCGAGGCCTTGCCGCTGGAAAAGAGCGCCCAAATATTTCGAAGCCTGTTGTAGCCGCAGGCAAAGGCATTTGGCCGCGAATGAACGCGAATGGGAATTGGGGCGCTGTTGAATCCTTGGTCTTCCTTTCGTTCCCTTATCTCTTTGGCTTTCCCTGCGCCCTCTGCGTACCTTTGCGTCCTCTGCGGTTCAAGGTTTTGATTGTGGCTGCAAAGACGCTTTTCCCTTATCCTAATCTCCGGCATGAAATCATCTTTCACTCTGTTCGTCTCGCTGCTGCTTCTTACGGCCTGCGCGCTGGCTGCGCCTGCGCAACCGGCGCTGGTGATTCACCACGTCAACATCATTGACACGGCCGGCGGGCCGGTGCAGCCGGATATGTCAGTTCTGATCCAGGGCGACCGCATCGCCAGGATCGGAAAGACCGCCCGGATGAAAATCCCGGCGGGCGCCCAAATCATGGATGCTCATGGGAAATTCCTGGTTCCTGGCTTGTGGGACATGCACGTACACGTCATCTTTGGCGATTGGATTCCCGGAGGCAAAGAAGTCTCGCTGCCGCTGTTCGTGGCCAACGGCGTAACCGGCGTTCGCGATATGGGCGGCGATCTCGATACGCTGCTGCAATGGCGCAAGGAAATTTCCACGGGCACGCTGATCGGGCCGCGCATGGTGATCGCCGGGCCGATGCTCGATGGGCCTAAGTCGCGCTTCCCCAGTTCGCTGTCGATTGCCTCGCCCGAGGAAGGCAGGAAGGCCGTCGATGATCTGAAGGCCAAAGGCGTGGATTTCATCAAGGTGCAGTCTTTCATTCAGCACGATGCCTATCTGGCCGTTGCCGATGAATGCAAGAAGCAGAAGCTGACGCTCGCAGGCCATGTTCCGGATGCCGTCCGGGCCGCAGAGACCGTCGCTGCCGGCCAGAAGAGCATCGAACACCTGACTGGCGTCTTTGAAGGATGCTCCACGGCCGAGGATGAATTCCTGAAAGGACCGAAAGGCCCCAAACGCTTTCTCGACACCTACGATCAGGAAAGGTGCTCAGCCCTCATCGCGAAATTCGCGCGCCATCACACCTGGCAGGTACCGACGCTGGTCTGGGAGCGGGGGCAATGGCTGATCGATGACATCGACTACAGCCGTGATCCCCAATTGAAATACGCGCCCCAGTCATGGCAGAAGAAAAGCTGGCCTGCATTCACGAAGGGTATCCTCAGCGATCTGGCGACCGATGAAGTTTCCGCGCGGCGCCGGTTTGTGAAAAAAGAGCTGGAAGTCATCGGCGCCATGCAGCGTGCCGGAGTTCCGCTGCTGGCCGGCACCGATACCGCCGCGGGCGTGGACGTGCTGCCGGGCTTCAGTCTGCACACGGAGATGGAGTACATGGTCGAAGCGGGCCTTTCACCCATGGAAGCATTGCAGACCGCAACGCTCAATCCTGCAAAATTTCTCGGCCTGCAAAAAGACCTGGGGAGCGTCACCCAAGGCAAGCTCGCCAATCTCGTCCTGCTCGATGCCAATCCGCTTCAGGACATCCGAAACACCCGCAAGATTTCGGCGGTGGTTCTAAACGGACGCCTGCTCGACCGCGCCGAACTGGACAAGATACTGGAGAAGATAGCGGAGTTCGCAGCCGGACATTAGATTAGTACGGTGACCGGGTAGGGAAGTAATTCTTGAGATCGGGACATCTGGACATCGGGTAATCGGGACATCGGAAATGCCAGTCCACTTTTTTGGCGGCATTGCCAATTCAATCGGTCACATCACTAGCGTGACCAACATCTGGCACATGGCCTGCTTCCATCCTGCTGCTCGGCCTGAGTTGATGGGCCTAAACTGCATGTTGCCATGCGGCCTCTTCTGAAGGCTTTAGTTTTACATCCGCGTGAGCGCCCAGAAGATGGCCATAATACAGCAGCTTGGAAACGCTTAGCAGAGAAAGTTTCCCTCGGAGCAGTTCACTGACTCGAGGTTGTGGTATATCAAAGAGCTTCTCGAGTTGCCGGGGAGTGAATCTCTTCTTCTTGATGATTTTGACGATGTCCTGATGGATGTCGGCTTTCAGCTTCAGCTCCAAACGCTCCTGCTCATTCATATTAAGCTCATCGAGGACGCTTCCCCTCGTCCGGTGGGCGATCAGAGTGGCGTGTTTCTTTCGCGCGTTGTTGTTCACGGAGCCGTTTGAGCCTTTCTTTGGCAACTTCGATGTCCTTTTGTTCGGTTTGCGCCGTCCGCTTCTCAAAGCAATGCAAGACGTAAATGACATTCGCGATCTTTTTCAAATAAAACACGCGGTACCATGCGCGCTCGTCCTGGTCTCGTAATTCGTATACCCCCGGACCGACTGTCCGCATGGGCTTGCTGTCCAGAGGTATTTGGCCGCGCTGGACTTGCTCCAGGGCATAGCCCAAATCTCCTTGGACGGCCGCAGGGAACCCTCGCAGGACATCCAAGGAATCACCGATCCACGCCACCTGTGCCATGGTGGCAACCGGAGAATCTGAAATCAGCTTATCATCATACTGCTCGCTTGTATACAAGTTTTTCGTATGTCGTTTCACTTTGCTATTTATCCCGGATTGTCCTGCTTGCCAAGTTTGTTGAAGTGCTCGCACGGCATTAAGGCATTGATTTGAAGCACTTCAGTGGCAGCGTTACCTCAAACATTTTTTCCCGCGCATCCCAAGTCGCATTCATCTTTTCCCGTCGCGGCGCGCTCCAGCCAATGTGGGGTATAAGTGACCTAACCCTGAGCTTGCCGGAGCTGTTTCGTACAATTGACACGACAAAAGCATTTTTGTCTCCCTTGCGGGCGGCCTTAATGGCAAGCTTGCGATTCTCTTTGTCCCAAAGCAACAACACAGACTTGACTTCGGCTGCTACTAAGGTTCTCACGGCTGGCGCATTGAAGGTGATAGTGCCGCTAGGGCCGATTGAAATTGTCGGCGTGTCGACTCTTGTATTCGTCCTCTGGAACAACTCATATGTCATTCTGGGCAACCTTCAACGCAAACAAATCATACCATTTAGTATCCCAATAAGCAACCTGATAAACAGTCTGATAAGCAACCTGATAATTCTTGCTGTGAATTAAGCAGTTACAGCGCGCTTGCTGGTGATTTCCCTGGCCATGAAGCGACTGTTTGCCCGGGCCGGACGATTTATTAGCGCGCTCTTTCCGCTTCGTAGAATTCGCGCGGCCTACGGCAGAGAGGAGGAAATCCTGCATCTCGCTCTCCCAGGACTGGCGTCCTGGGCTCAGTAATTCCGCTCCGTCCCAAACAATGGGACGGAGCTGGAGCATCGCGGGTTTCCGCCTTTCGTATGTCCACGCAGGGTTTTAAGCGCACTGTTCAATGAATCATAGAGGGGAAAAGGCAACGGTGTTATCAATCGATTGAGGGCTGGGGCTCGCTGGGAAGGCCTAACGGCTTTGTCTCTGGGATCAAGCCAGCGGTTCTCTTCAGCGTTCATCTGCGAAAATCAGCGGCTATATTCCGTTACGGTCCAAACACCGGATAATGACTGGCCACGGCCATAAGCAGCAGCATCGGGAAGGAAAGGATGAAATTCGTTCGCGAGACTAGCTGGCTTAGCTGAGCGAGCTTGGCGGCCTCTGCGGGCATGGGTGTCCCGTTGGCGGCGCTCTCTTTCGTCCAGCGGATGAGCTTCTTCTGCACTCGCCAGATGATGCCCCAGACGTTGAGCAGCATGAACCAGCCCAGCCCGCCGCCAATTCCAATGGCCAGCAGGCGATTGCTCTCCCATCCGTGGGCGTTGAGGACGAGATAGAACCAAGCTGTGGCGGCCACCACCACGCCCATGATTACGCCGAACACCGGCCCCTTCTTCAGCGCTTCTGCGGGCGACATCAGCAGGCCCATCTCGATGGCGAAGGCCACAGTCCAGAGGCCGAAAAATGTTCCAATGGCTTTTCCGCCGCTGGTCTGCGCGTTATGGGCATCGGCGGAGACGATCATCATCCAGTACCAGATGCCGGCGAAGACAGTCACTACCGAAGCCCAGCGAAACCACCACAGTGCGCGCGGCATCAGCAGTAGGACAACCTTCACACGGGTGGCGCCCTCCACTTCCTGCAGAAAAGGGGTGTTCACCAGGGTGAAGAAGTATAGAAGGCCGACCCAGGTAATCCCGGCGATGAGATGCACCCAGCGCAGCAGCAATTGCAGCGTGGGCGTCAGGCCTGCGGGTATCGCGATGTGGGGCGTATCGATGAGCACCATGAGACTCCTCAGTACGATGACCAGGAGAAAAAGCAATTCTGGTAGATCGGGACATCTGGACATCGGGTAATCGGGACATCGGAAATACCATCGTGCTTTTTTGGCGGCATTACCAATTCAATCGGTCACCGGTACTAGAACCACACGAGCTTAGCCGCAAGGCCGCGTGAATTGCAAGGCACGCCCGGAGCGCGCTACGTCACTTCCAGAGGTTCATTCGGTTTCATCCAGAACGCCACAATCGCTCCCACAAAAAGCAGGCCGATGCTTCCCAGAAAAGGCAGGTCCCAGTTGTTGGTCCGCTGGATGACATATCCTGCCACGAGCGGCGATAGGGCAGCAGCCAACGCCGAACCGATATTCATCAGGCCGCTGGCTGAGCCTGCGTAGCGGGGTGCAATATCCATGGGCATGGCCCAGAATGGGCCAATGGTAAATTCGGCGAAGAAGAAAGCCGCACTCAGGCAGATAGCCACCAGGTTGAGATCATGAGAGCGCAGGACCGGCACCATAAAAGCCAGTGAAATCAGGAAGCCGATCACCACCAGATTGCGCCGGGCCTTGTTGCTGTCTCTGGTCTTCTTGTAAATGCGGTCGCTGACGATTCCGCCCACGGTGTCACCCAGCACCCCCGCCAGGAAGACGCCGCTGGAGAAGATCGCCGAGCTTTTCAGATTCAGTTTGTAGCCGTGCATGAAGAACGACGGCAGCCACGTCAGATAGAGCCACAGGGTCCAGCCGTAACAGAAGTAGACAGCAGTAACCGGCCACATGCGACTGATAAGTGGACCCCAGGGCACGGGTTCCTTGGATTGTTTCCTTCTGGCGGCGTAGTCCGGTATGGCAGCTAGTTCGCCGGGTGTGATGCCAGGGTGCGTGGCGGGATCATCCCGGAAATACCACCACCAGATCGCGACCCACACCAGGCTGACGCTGCCCAGCACCACGAATGAGAACCGCCATGATTGGACGCGCATCAACCAGGCGACCAGCGGGGGAGTGAAAAAATTGCCCAGGCGCGCGAAGGCGTGAGTAATGCCCTGGGTAAACCCTCGTTTTTCCGCCGGGAACCAGTCCGCCAGTGCCCGCGTGGCCGTGGGGAAGGTCGCGCCTTCGCCCAGGCCCAGGATGACACGGGCGATGATCAGCATCGTAAAGCTACCTGCGAGCCCCGACATCACCGTGGCGCCTGCCCAGATGATTCCGCAGACCGTCAGAGCGCGACGGGCGCCAAATCGGTCGCTGATCCATCCGCCCCAGACCTGCAGGGCCAGGTAGGCCCATCCGAAGGCAGAAAACACCCAGCCGAGTTGAGACGTGTTGAGGTGGAGGTCCTTCTGCAAGCCGGTGCCGGCTGTGTTTACATTGATCCGGTCGATGTACGTAAGCCCGTACATGAGGCAGACCATCAGCAGCACCATGTTGGTGGAAGAAAAGAACCGGCTGAGCGGGCTGCCGTCGTCACCGATCGGAGTAGGTTTCATCGAGGTTGAGGACATGTAGGTTTTTCCGCCGCAAGTTGTACCAGGAAAGCCGGCTGGGAGCAATAACCAAAAAACAAAATTCACCACGGAAATACAGCGTAACGTACCGTCAACCAAAAAGGATTCCACCGCAAAGTACGCTAAGGGCGCAAAGGAAGATCAAAAGATTGAACCGCAGAGAGCGCGGGGAACGCAGGGGGCGCAGAGAAACCAAGAGCTTGGGTATGCTTAACCACTCTCAATTTGCGCAAGAAACAAGATCAAGATAAAAACAAGATCAAGATTAAAGAAGAACCTTACGGGGTGGGTTTTTCCGGTTGATCGACCACTGCCCATTTGGCAAGATTCGTAATTTCCTGAGACCAAAATACCGAATAAACTACGGCAACAGGTTTTCTATGACTCTGAGTGCCGACACCCCCGAAACCCGCTTCATCGAATCCGCTTGCATTGCCGCCGTGGGCCACCATTCGCCTGCGGATTGGAAGGCCGCTGAGGCCGTTCGCCTGCTCGATCCCTCCATCGTTGAAGAAGACTTTTCCTGCGCGCTGGTCTACGGTGACGCTCAAACCGTCACCAGGATGCTGAATGCCGATCCCGCACTCGCCCGCCGTAAAGCCGGCCATCGCCAGTGGGAGCCGATGCTTTATCTCTGCTTCTCCGGTTACGCCGCCGCTGATTCGCCCCGCAAGGCTGCACTCCTGGAGACGGCCCAGCTTCTGATTCAGGCCGGCGCTGAGGTCAACCCGCGGTTCCTCAGCAATCCCATAGATCTGCAATCTAAAGACCCGCAATCTGAGGAACGCGCGATCTACGGTGCTGCTGGAATCTATAACAACCCCGAGTTGACCAGACTGCTGCTGATCTCCGGCGCCGATCCGAATGACGGCGAGACCCCCTATCACGCACCCGAACACCACGACATCGCCGCGCTGAAGGTGCTATGGCAGTGGCTGTACCCCGATTCCCGAGCGACGGTGCTGCTGCGGCTCTGCGATTCCCACAACTTCGACGCCCTCGAATGGACGCTCGATCACGGCGCCGATCCAAACCACCGGGGCCGGTGGGAAGACCAGGCGCTTCACCATTCTCTAAGGCGGCTGAATGCTTTCCCATTCCAACAGTTGATCGTCCGGAAGGGCGGCGACCCCAACGGCCAGACCCGTAGCGGAATGAGCGTCTTCCAGATGGCGGCCCTCCGTGGACGGCAAGATGTGATCGATCTCATCACCGCTCGCGGCGCGGTGGACGATCTCACCGAAACCCAGCGCTTCCTCTATGCCCTGGCCACCTCCAACGCGGCACAGGCAAAGGCCGCGCTCATCAAAAAGCCGGACCTCATCGCCGGATTGAGCGACGAAGAGTTACTGGCCATGAACTCCGCTGCCGGCCAGGGCCACCTGGAGGCCGTCCGGCTCATGATCGAAGTTGGCATGCCCATCGACCGCCACGGCGTCAACGGCGATACCCCGCTGCACTATGCAGCCTCCATGGGACATCTGCCCGTGGTGCGGCTGCTGGTTGAAGCCCATGCGCCGCTCCATGCCCGGCAGATGCAGGGTTTGACGCCCAAGCAACTGGCAGAAGAGTTTCTATGCAAAGGCTGGGTCACGAAGCACGAGATGCGGGAAATCATCGCTTTCCTGGAACAGGCGGAAGCCCAGGCGTAGCGCCGGAGACCCAGCGCGCATCAGCGGGGATCGGCGGCCAAATCCTGGCTGCGGCCGCATCACACCCGCATTTCAGGGCTTCGGTTTCCCCACGCACCCGGGGAAGACGCAATTTCTTCTAAAAGCGTGATACGCGCTCGTTCTGTTTTGCGCCTTACTTAGTGGCAGCCTGAGAGCTCCCCCCAGCAGATACCTCAAATCCCTGTGGCCCCTGAAGATCTCTGCGCGTGGCTGCTGAAAACTATTACCGGCCCTACTGCACTCGAATTGCACAACTCACTAAACTGCGTCTGGCCGCAAAGCGCCAGAGATGGAGAGATTTTATGTCGAATGTCTATCTGTATAATTTAACCTTTGACGCGATGTCATCTGATAGCGCCCATGGAAGATTTGCTAGTAGTAGAAAGTGGTTTCAAGCAGTAATTCCTTCAAATTGGTCAAATCTGATTGTGGCCAATACTATAGTCTCAACATTCGCCGACACTTCAGATAGCACAGCCTGGATTGCGCTAAATGGTAGCCCTTCTATGTCGATAGCGGGGAACGATTCCTGCTTTATTCAGGTGGTGGCAGGCTCGGGTTGGAATAACTCTAGCGTTACTCCTCCTACTCCTAGCCCCAGCTCTCTAGCTTCATTTAGTCTTTGCGTTTCATTTGGGCAGACGGCGAATAGCACCGCCGCCACGCCATCGCCGTTTGTCATGCCGAACAGTGGTTTTAATGTGCCCTTTAGTTTTTTCATGACTCAGGGGTCTATTATGAGCAATGGCGCCAACTTCTTCTTCAGCTGTGGTATAGGAAGTCCGGTCCAGAATCCACTTCCGAATCCAGGATACTCTTTCAATGTAAATCTTGGGTTCTACAACAACCCCCAACTCACGCAACCCTACCAGTACGGCGACGACCCGCAGATGATCGTAACAACCTGACCTGCATTATTTCGCGGGCAGCCCTTCTAGGATGGATTGATAGCGGGCATCGGAGCGGAGCTCTAGCAATTCGGGCTCCGCTCTGACTTCCTTCAGAGAATAGCCGGCCTTCATTGCCGTGGAAAGCACGGCCAATGCCTGGTCGCGATCTCCGCTGATTTCATACACGACCGCCGAGTAGAAGAGCACCGCAGCCGATTTCTTGGCCGCACGTTCAACCTGCTGGATCTCCGCCAACGCCGTCGACCGGTCTCCGTTCTTCACCAGGTAGAGCGCCAGCTTGCTGCGGATGTCGATATCCTGTGGCGTCACGGCGAGCGCCTCGCGCGCCAGGCGGACCGCGGTCTCGTAAACCGGTTTGGCTTTGGCCCTCTGGCCCGGCGCCCAGCGGTAGGCATCGGCGAGATTGCCCCAGAGTTCGTAGTTATTGGCTGCGAGCTGAACGGCTTTTTCAAAGGCCGAGGCCGCATCCTCGTAGCGTCCCTGGAAGTAGCGTTGCGTACCCAGGTTGCTGTAGTTGACGGCGTCCGGTTCGATCTCCAGCGCCCGCTGAAAGACCGAGGCGGCATCGTCCTCCCGGTCCATAAAATGGTAGACGGCGCCCAGGTTCTGCAACACCACGAAGTTGTCGGGTAAGGATTTACTGACCTGTTCCCAGGTGGTGGCGGCTTCCTGGTAACGGGTGGTATTTAAATAAAGAACACCCAAGCTCATATGGGCACGCCACTCTTTGGGATTCAATGCGAGCGAGCGCGCTAATTCGTCCTCAGCCTGCTGGTAGCTTCCTGCGTCCATGTATAGAAAACCCAGCCAGCGATGGGCCTTGGAATTCTTCGGTTCCAGCTCCGAAGCTTTGCGGAATTCTTTCTCCGCCTCCCCGGCGCGTCCACCCATCGTGGCCGCCACTCCCGCGGCCAGGTGCGCGTCAGCCAGGTCGCCATTTAATTGCAAGGCGTGGGCCGCCGATTGCTCGGCTTGCCTCGTCCACTGCGGATCAGGGTTCAGGCGCTTTTTCTCAAAGTAAGCGAAGGTCAAGCTGGCGTAGGCCGGTGCATAGTCGTGGTCCAGCTCCAGGGCGCGATTCAACAAGGTGATGGCGTGGTCCACATTGCTGGGGATATCCCAGCGCTCTAGATAAATCTGCGCCTGGTTGCGCAACGCAAAAGGATTGTCGGGCACTACGTCGGCATTGCGCCCCGCCGACATCAGCCGCCAGACCAGAGAACGCACACCGTGGCGGCCGGAGGGAATGGCCGCGACCACCAAGGCCGCGAGCAGGCAAAGGACCGCTGCCCGCGCCGGCCACGAAAGGTCCTTCCATGAATACTGGAAGCGCCGCTGCAGCGAGTCAGCCACATCCTGCGCGTTGGTGAAGCGCCGGGCAGGGCTGCGCTGCAGGCAGCGCACGACCGTGCGGTTCCACCTCGGGTCAAGGCCGGGCGAGATCTTCACCGGCGCCGGCGGATCGTCCGACAGCCTGCGGAGTGATTCCGTCCAGCTTGAGTCGCCTTGAAATGGCCGGATGCCGGTGACCATCTCATACAGCACCAGGCCCAGGGCATAAATATCGCTGGCCGCCGTCAGCTTTTCGCCCATGAGCTGTTCCGGGGACATGTAGGTAGGCGTACCCATGACCAGCCCCGGATTGGTGGCGAAGCTTTGGCCCTCCTCCGAGGGCTGAATCCAGCGGGCGATTCCGAAATCGGTGACCACCGCCCTTACCTGATCGCCCTTGCCCATGAGCATCACGTTGCCACATTTGAAGTCGCGGTGCAGAATGCCGGCCTCGTGCGCCGCGCCCAGCGCCTGGCACAACTGCCGGGCAATGTGCGCGGCCTCGGGGAAGCCGATCTTGCCCTCGCGCTTCAGCCGGGCGGTGAGGGTCTCGCCTTTGATCAGCTCCATGGAAAGAAAGATGAGGTCCTGGCCGGCCTGTTGGTGATGGCCCAGGTCAAAGACGCGGCATACGTTCGGGTGGGTGACCTTGCGCGCCAGTTGCACCTCGCGCCGCAGGCGCTCCATGAGATCGAGATGCACTGAGGCATCATGCAGAATCACTTTTAGGGCGGTCCGTTCCCCAAGTTCCTGGTCTTGTGCCTCATAAACCTCGCCCATGCCTCCGCGCCCCAGCAGCTCAACGACCTGGTAGCGGCCGGCGATGATCACCCCGGCCTTCAGGATATTGTCGTCATCCGCGGACTGCGGGGCGCGCGGGCCGTCGAGAAAGCCGCCCATCAGATCATTGTGCTTAATGAGCCGCTCCAGTTCCGCTTGCAGTTCCTGGTCGCCGTGGCAAAGCTCGGTGATTAAGCGCGGCCGGGAATCAGTGGGCTCCTCAAGCAGTGCGGCGAAAAGTTCCTTGAGCAGGATCCAGCGCTCCGGGGTCATCATGGTCGTATCAATCCCCAATCGTCTTGCTCAACTCGGCATGCAGCCAGGCTTTGGCCTGCTGAAAGTCTCGTTTTACCGTGGCGGTTGAAACCGAGAGGACCTCGGCCGTCTCTTCGACTTCCAGTCCGCAGAAGAAACGCAGCTCCACAATGCGGCACTGGCGCGGGTCCCATTGTTCCAGTTTGGTGAGGGCTTCATGAAGGGCGATCACCTGCCAGGATTCACCGTCGGTATAGACGAGCGCGTTTTCCAGAGAGATTTTCTCCACGCCGCTGCCGCGTTTCCCAGCGTCCCGTGAGCGGGCATGGTCTACCAGGATCCGCCGCATGATCTGCGCGGAAACGGCGAAAAAGTGCCCACGGTTTTTAAAATCCACTTCGTGGTGGCCGGTCAGCCGCAGGTAAGCCTCGTTGACCAGGGCGCTGGTCTGCAGCGTGTGTCCTTCGCGCTCGCCCCGCATGTAGTGCCTCGCCAGGCGGTGCAATTCTTTATAGACCAGAGGAATGAGCTGCGCTTCTGCTGCCTTGTCGCCATCTTTGACCGCCGCGAGCAGCAAGGTAATCGGGCGGGACTCGTTCTGTCTTTCGTCTTTCTTGTCGGCCATGGTTTTGGGTACAACTTTATGCCGGAAGGTCCCCGGAGACAAGCGCTTTCCAAAGAATAAGGTTCCTCGGATGCAACAGGGCTTAACGCCGCCTTGCGCGCACGAAGCCGATGGGAGATAACAAGAATCACGGCGAGACGTAACTTGTTATGTCTAAAGCTCACGGTCTTAGAAGGTCTTCAATCACCGTTGACGGCCCGCCGTACCGCGAACCATAATCCGCTATGGCTGAAATTCACATACGTCCGGCCAGTCTTGCTGACCTTCCCCGCCTCACTGCGATCTACAACCATTATGTAATCAACAGCCCGGTGACGTTCGATGTCGTGGCTGGTTTTACCCTGCCCAATGCCGCATCGCAGGCGCTGCATGAACGCCTAGGTTTCAAGCCGGTCGGAGTATTCCGGGAAGTCGGCCGGAAGTTTGGACGCTACTGGGACGTTGCCTGGACGGAGCGTCCGTTGCGGCTGGTAGATCAATAGCACACCACGGGGGCACGGCGTGACGAAGCCACAACCAAAAGCAATTAGCCGCGAATTAACGCGAATAAACACGAATAAGAGTTGGGTTGTCGTTGCTCCCGGAATCGCCGTCTACCGCGAAGATTTTGGCGGATAGTAACATAGCGCAACGAGTTGCAACGAAAACCTTTGAAACACTGAGGAACAGAGGCAACAGAGGTTTTTGGGGTTGTGAGGCGGCGGAAAAATCGTCGCGATCCGCGAAGATTCTGATGGATAGTAATACTGAGGCACGGAGAAAACCCTTGATCCGTTGAGGGCCATCGACAGCGATCGGGACGCGATGCCCTGACCGTTGTATGCTCTTTTTGAGGGTCTATGTTTGATTTCTTCAAGTTCGTGAAGACGCCGCAGCAACGGCTGGCGTGGCTGGTAGCGCTGCTTGCGGATGCCATCCAGATCTTCGCCTTCCCGATCTTCAGCGAGGGCGCTGCGTCTCCGGCGGATGCGGTCCTCGATCTGATCACCGCAACCATTCTCGTTCGCCTGCTGGGCTGGCATTGGGCCTTCCTGCCTTCGCTGGCCGCGGAACTCGTCCCCGTATTGGATCTGTTTCCCACGTGGACTGCGGCAGTGTTTTACGTGACCCGAAAGCAGTCGCAATCGAGCGAACCGGAGATCCTGCCGCCATTGCAGAAGTGAAAAACAAAAGCGCACCACGGAGGCACGGAGGAAGAAGGTACTTGGTATTCGGTAGTTGGTATTTGCTGCTGATCTCGCCCCTCAGTGAATTGGGCAAAACTCGGATTCTCCTGAAACCAGTACCAAGTACCAAGTACCTTCTTTCTGTTTTTCTCCGTGACTCCGTGGTGCGCTTTTGGTTTTGTCTACGAGGGAGTATTCGTCTTGTGTGAGCGGGTGGAACGCGCGATCAGGCCGAGGCCGCCCACCAGCAGGATGAGCATGATCAGCGTGTTGATCAGGCTGGTCGGCTGAAAGTAGAGACGCATATTGGCCAGGATACCCGCGAAAATAAAGAGCCCGCCGCCGGCCGTGAGCAGCCATCCGATCTTGCTGCGGCCGTTCCAGAAAAGAATCCCCACCCCGAACAGCATGGGAATCAACGTGACGCCGAAGGAATTCATGCCCCAGAAATTCCAGTAAGAGCCGACCACGCTGACCCGGTCGGCGATCAGGTAGCCGCCGATGCAGGTCATGGCGAAGCCCATCACGAATTCGCCCAGCCCGCCGGAAGTGCCGCCTACATCGGAGAATGAACGGTCTGCCATGGGTGTGAGGATATCAGATGTGAGGGGGCAAATGGCAGTTGGCAATTAGCCATTAGCAGTTAGCCATTAGCACTCAGCATTCAGCCAGGAAACAGATTGGTAATTGCCAAAATTGGTAATCGGGTAATTGAAATTCTGCATCATCGAACGCCAGAGCCATTGGCGACATTTCGAGCAACGCCAGAATCTCAATTGCCGATTCCCCGATTTTGGCAATTACCAATCTGTTTCCTGGCTGAATGCTGAGTGCTCATTGCTAAGCGCTCTTTGCTAAAATCAATACTTCACTATGCTCACTGGCCCTCAAATCCGCGAAACTTTTCTGCGCTTTTTTGAAAGCAAAGGGCACCGGCGCGTGCATTCGTCGTCGCTAGTTCCTGCCAACGATCCGACATTGCTCTTTACCAATGCCGGGATGAACCAGTTTAAAGACGTGTTCCTGGGCCTCGAAAAGCGCGACTACACCCGCGCCACCACCTCGCAGAAGTGCGTCCGCGCGGGCGGCAAGCACAACGATCTTGAAAACGTCGGCTTCACCAAGCGCCACCACACGTTCTTTGAGATGCTGGGCAACTTCAGCTTCGGCGACTACTTCAAGAAAAAAGCCATCGCCTATGCCTGGGAACTGGTGACATCGAAGGAATGGTTCGGCATCGATAAGTCCAAGCTCTATTGCACGATCTTCAAGGGCGAGCAGGGAATTGCGCGCGATGACGAAGCGGAAAAATACTGGATAGAGACCGGCGTTTCCAAAGACCGCATCTTCGCCCTGGGCATGAAGGACAACTTCTGGGCCATGGGCGACACCGGCCCCTGCGGCCCGTGCAGCGAAATTTACTACGACATGGGCGTGGCCGCCTCCGAGCAGGGACACACCGATTGCAAATTCCCCTGCGAGTGCGGACGCTACGTCGAGATCTGGAACCTGGTGTTCATGCAATTCGACAAGTCGGCGGACGGCAAGTTTAATCCGCTACCCAAGCCGTCGATCGACACCGGCGCAGGGCTGGAGCGGGTGACCGCGGTAATGCAAGGCGTCATCTCGAACTACGACACCGATCTGTTCGTGCCGCTCATCAAGCGCGCAGCGGAGCTCACCGGCGTTTCGGTCGATGAAGAAATGAAGCGCGAGGACGTGGAAGAACACCGTCACCAGGCGGCTTCTCTGCGCGTCATCGCTGACCACGCGCGCGCCGCCACGTTCCTCATCTCCGATGGCGTGCTGCCCATGAACGAAGGACGCGGCTATGTGCTGCGCAAGATCATCCGCCGCGC